>Ga0222718_10003943_pt1 | contig 12509 bp, 19 predicted proteins | sample C33_27DmetaG_FD_165045 | JGI IMG/M metagenome (GOLD analysis project Ga0222718, IMG submission 165045) | Estuarine water microbial communities from San Francisco Bay, California, United States - C33_27D | ecosystem: Environmental > Aquatic > Marine > Unclassified | place: USA: California... | reverse complement strand
GAATAGGTAATCAGGATAAAAACACAAAGTATATTGATGGAGGAAATATTTGGGATTTATCATGTGATATAGCAATGCCATGTGCTACCCAAAACGAACTTGAAAAGAAAGATGCGGAGTTGCTATCACGAGGTGGTTTGCTTGCAATTGCGGAGGGAGCAAATATGCCATGCACACCCGAAGCAGTTGAAGTATTTACAAAAAATAAAATTCCATTTGGACCAGGAAAGGCATCCAATGCAGGAGGAGTTGCGGTGAGTGGTCTTGAAATGTCTCAAAATAGCATTAGATATTCGTGGACATTTGACGAAGTAGATGAAAAACTACAAACAATAATGAAAAACATACACGATAAAGCATACGAAACATCAGAGGTATTTAATGAAAAAGGAAACTATATAATGGGTGCTAATATTGCAGGATTTGAAAAGGTTGCAAACGCAATGATTTCACAAGGTCTTGTTTAGTATATATGTATATATGAGTAAATATGTTGATAGTATAATACAGAAAGTAGAAGAACGGAATCACTCCGAACCAACTTTTATTCAAGCAGTAAAAGAGGTTTATAGCAGTCTCCACGGTGTGTTCCAAAAGCATTCTGAGTTTAAAAAAGTTAATTTACTTGAACGACTTGCCGAACCAGAAAAACAAATAATATTTAGCATACCCTGGATAGATGAAATTGGAAATGTTCATGTAAATCGTGGATACAGGGTTCAGTTTAATAGTGTATTAGGACCATACAAAGGTGGTTTAAGATTTCACCCAAGTGTGAATATAAGCACTATGAAATTTCTAGGATTTGAACAAACTTTTAAAAATAGTTTAACGGGACTACAAATCGGTGGTGCTAAAGGTGGAAGTGATTTTGATCCAAAAGGAAAAACCGACTTGGAGATAATGAGATTCTGTCAATCTTTTATGATGAAACTACACGATCACCTTGGACATAAAACAGATGTACCTGCAGGTGATATTGGTGTAGGTTTCAAAGAGATAGGTTATCTATTTGGACAATATAAAGCACTTCATAGTAAATATGAACCAGGACTTATTACAGGTAAATCACCGGACTGGGGTGGAATACACGGCAGAAAAGAAGCAACAGGATACGGAACAATTTATTTTATCGAAGAGATGTTAAAAAACCACCACACTAATTTAAAAGGAAAAGTATTAACAGTAAGTGGATTTGGACAAGTCGCATTTGGTGTGGTAAAAAAGGCAGTAGATATGGGTGCTAAAGTAGTAACAATATCTGGTCCGGATGGTTATGTATATATGAAAAATGGAATTGAAAAATCACAAGTTGACTATATGGAAACACTTAGAAATTCTAACCAAGATATTGTAAAACCTTTTGCAGAAAAATATAATGCAGACTTTATTCCTAACAAGAAACCTTGGGAAGTTCGGTGTGATATAGCAATTCCATGTGCAATTCAAAATGAAATAAACGAAAAAGATGCGGAAATGCTTATTGATAACGATTGTAAATTTATAGCAGAAGCAGCTAATATGCCATGTACAGAAGAAGCAATAAAATTATTTAATAAAAATTTAGTTGTAGTTGCACCAAGTAAAGCAGTCAATGCAGGAGGTGTGGCAGTATCGGCACTAGAAATGAGACAAAACGCAGGTTGGGATAAATGGCAACTCCCACAAGTAGATAATAAACTAAGAGAAATCATGCGTCAAATACACGACTCGTGTCTTAAACACGCAAGAAAATATGGAAACGAAGGTGATTACACTCTAGGAGCAAATGTAGCAGGATTTTTAAGAGTAGCAACTGCGGCTCTTGCACATGGTATTATTTAAATAGCATATCAAGATCTGATATACTTACTTCTTGTTTTTTAAGAGTTTTAAGAATCTTTTCAGGTACATATACCATTTTATTGCTCATAAAAAGCATATCTTCATTTCTTGGTTTAGAATAACAAAAAATTCCTATTGAATTACTTGTTACATTAAATAATTTAAATTCACAAATTTGCCCCACAGAATAATGCTTTTTAGATGATTTAGAATATTCTCTTTCTATAATATTACCAAACTTATCTTGTAATTCTTTATCTTCATGATCACACTCATACAATCCATGCATTGTCCACTTTAAACAATCTAATAATGAATTGCTTTCATGTGTTGCATCGAAGTTTTCACCAACCAAGGTTATCTTAGCACGATACATTGGTTTATTAAGTATTTTAGCAATTATTTCTTTAACCATATATATAAATATATAAACAACACTAATTATTTAGTTGTATAAACAACAATAATATACTAAAATAGTTTAAAAAAGTCAAATATTATGAGTGAAGATTACTATAAAATTTTAAATGTATCAAAAAGTGCCACCAAAGATGAGTTAAAAAAGGCATATAGGAAACTCGCCATCAAGTGGCACCCAGATAAAAATAAAGATAATCCAGAAGCAGAAGAAAAATTTAAAGAGATTTCAGAAGCATATGATATATTATCAGATGAAAATAAAAGAGCACAATATGATCAATTTGGCCACTCGGCATTCAAACAAGGTGGTATGGGAGGTAATGCTGGATTCCAAGGAGACCCATTTGATATGTTTAACTCGTTTTTTAATGGGGGAGCAGGACCAGGGGGTTTTGGAGACTTTTTTGATTCAGGAATGGGTGGAACTCGTGAAAGTTATGGTAAGCAAAAAAATGCAAGTGGTTCAAATTTGAAAATAGATATCGAAGTATCTTTACAAGAAATTATAAACGAAACAAACAAGAAAATAAATTATACAAGAAATGGTTTATGTGATGCTTGTTCAGGAACAGGACAAACAGAACATTCACGTTTAAAGAATTGTACACAATGTGGTGGTGCTGGTGCGGTTTATAGACGCATGGGACCTATGCAGGTACAACAAACCTGTCCTACTTGTGGTGGTCTAGGAACTATTCTACAACATCCATGCACACCTTGTCAAGGTTCTGGTATAATGGAAGAAAAAATAAATACAAATGTTAAAATACCAAAGGGTTGTCAGTCAGGTGTTAAATTAAGAATGACCGATATGGGTAACTTCGGTGGTAGGGATGGTAGTTTTGGTGATTTATTTGTAGTTATTTATGTACGCAAAGATTCTTATTTTGAAAGAGATGGTAATGATTTAATTTGCGAAGAAAAAATTGATTTTTATGATATGATCCTCGGTGGAACTAAAACAATTAAATCATTATATGGCAAAGTTAATGTTAAAATACCACGTGGTTCACAACCAGAAACGGTATTAAGAGTAGGTGATTATGGACTTCCAAATATGAGAAGTGATACCGTAAAAGGAGATTTGTTCGTTGTATTGAAACCAAATTTTCCTGAAAAGATTAATTCAGAACAACAAAGTATTCTAGAACTATATAAGAAAAGTATTTAATTACTTTTTCTTAGGACCTTTAGACCTAATTGGCACAGACTTATTAGATTGAGAATAACTTGTTTTATTTTTAAGTCTATATATAATACGTGCTTTACTTGTATCATATTTACTGATTTCAAGTAAAACTTTATCACCAACAGTTAATTTAATAAAATGTTGTTTTAGTTTTCCCGCAAGGGAGCAGAGTAATATCATACTCTGCTCACCTTGGGTAATTTCAACATCAAACATCGTTCCAGGAAGAAGTTTTTTTACAACTCCTTCAATCTCGAATATATCGGGATTATTTTTGCGAGACATACTAAAAATTAAGTAAGAACCTCATCTACAAGACCGTAACGTAAACAGGTCTTAGCATCCCACCACAAATCATGTTTGAGAATCTCATCCATTTTTGCTTTAGGGATTTTGGTGCGTTCTTCATAGATTGCTTTAATTCGGTTCATAAGGTTATCAGAATTCTTCATATCATCTTGAAGTTCTTGATACTTTCCCCAATGAGTAGAACTAAGTTGATGAACAAGCATATATGAGTTTTCACCAATGAATCTTTGGTCACCACATACACTCATAATAGTACCAGCACTAGCTGCACAACCATCTATATAGGTATATATAGGTGTTTTGCTTTGCTTCATATAATCAATGCTTCCAAAGGCGGCAAATACACTACCACCATAACTATTAATCTTTAAATGAATTGGAATGGGAACTTTAAGACCAAGTTTCATTGAAACCATTTGCATTTCACGATCTAGTCTTGAAATTTCCTTATTAAGAGTAAAGTTTTCTTTCATTCCCACACTAGCATAGAAATAAATAATATTATCATCTCCTTCTACTGTATCCAAAGAACTATCTTTTGCGTTACTTTTTGATTTAACCACCTTCTTTTTAGTGGGTTTACTTTTTGGTGGAGTTTCTCCTGAATTTATTTCCCAATTATACATAATTTTATTATTTAAGGATTAACGAATTTTTTTAGGTTTATCGGTACGAACGATAGAAATCTTGGAAGAAGGATCATGTCGTTTGCAAAGATTAATCCAATATTGAGATTCTGCTTTTGCATCACTTTCATTAAGAAAGTTTTTATCCGAGGTTCTACGATTATCACGAGTAACAACAAAATATGTTTTTGATACCGTGGTTTGTGCGTCACTATATGTTTTCATATATATTTATGTATATTTTTAGTTATTGTCAGGAAGAATAATATTGTTAGGTGTTTCCACTTTCACAACACTTTCTTCGTTAGAGTCTTTATCCGAGTCCAATATAATTTCACTTGGGGGGTCGGGTAGTTCCGATTTATCCGACTCGTTAGAGTCGAACGAATTTTTTTCGGTATTCTTTGTCGCATAACAAGATGCGTCTTGAAACATTTCTTCGTCAAAATTCATTTGATTTGGGTGGTCTCTACGAGGTTCACCTTTATGATCAAATCCTTCATATTTCAATTCATCAATAACATCATCAATAATTTGATAGTAACTAATGTTGCCATGATCTTTGCTATACTTATCTTGATATTTTTGAAAAATTTCTTGTGCTTTTAAATGTAAATCTTTTCGTGAGTTTTCGTGAGTTAATCTTTCAACAACTTCCCATTGTGTATTGGATACTCCATGCCACTCATAAGTAAAACTTTCATTTTTCTTTAATTCTTCACCGTGTTGTTCAGCAGCTTCTTGCATTGGATGTTTATTTTCGTCTTGTCCGACAACGTCGAAAGAATTTTTTTCGGAAGGTTGTCCATTTGCATAATCGGTATTATTATACATGGTATTATACATATCAACATCAACATCACCTACAATATCAGAAGTGTCGAAAGAATTTTTTTTCAAAGGATTATCGGTGCTTTGACGAATACAACCCGCAAGAATACTTTCTTTGCGTTCAGGTGCGTCAAAATCAATTAAACCTTCTACGGGATTGCCACAATCATACGAAGAAGAAGGAGAACCCAAAGGTCCTGGATCGGAGTGGAGATTAGAATCATCAGGTCCTAACTCACCCGAAGGACAACTCCATTCGTTATCAGACTCAAATCCATAGTAGGTATTGTAATCACCATCACCAAATGAATCTTCATCATAGTATATAGGTGCTTCGTATTTTGGAACTAAGTCAAACGGATTTTCAATTTCTTCATGTACAACATAACGATAAACACGAACTTTTTGATGTTCAGCATCTTCAGGTACACTTACTACATCCGATGGATTAACTTTAACCGTTACCAATCTATCCCCAACAGATTTACCGTATTCGTCTAATTTAAATTCTCCGTATTGACGAACATATTCAATACTACCACAATGAAGACCCCGTGAACAACCACATTTTGGATCAGCAGTTACTTCATTATATGGCATTTTTACTTTATCACCGACTTTATTGGAAATAGTACCGGTGTATTTGTCGGTATAATCACTATTAATTGCTTTATATGCAAGAAAACATCCGTCTTCGGTGATGGGCAAATTTTTATGTTCAAGAAAAGTATATAGTTGGTCTATACTTCCTTCCGATGGATTATCCATAAGATTAACAAGAAAGTTGATTATAGGTTCTACTTTATCGTTGTTGTGTATCATTTCAATTATTCTTTGTGTAAGAACATTATGAACGATACTATCATTATACATTAAATTATCACCTTCTATTTTAATCAAACCATTGGAGAAAGTATGAAATCCAGTTTTAACATCAAGAAGACTTTCAACTTCGAGAAAATTTTTTAAGATTAATGCTTTCTTAATCTTGTAAAAGTTTGGATGGGTTTTACCTATAACGGAAGGACCGTTTTTGGTAATTAAGGTAATAGTGTGATCGGTGATAATATTTTGCATAACAATTTTATTTCTTATTTAGGATGATTGTTCTTTACCATCTTCTCCAAGTGGTGCTAATCCTTGTTTTGCTCTTGCTTTATTTTTATTTGCAATTTGTGCCTTATTTATTTTAGGAGTAACCATTGTTCCATAAATTCCTTTTACTAATGCTCCAGAGGTTCGACCGGTTTTTTTTGCGACCTTATATATACTTGGATGTTTATCTTTATTTGGTAGATTAATTCTTGCTTTTTTACTCATTATTGACTCTCTTGCTCCGATAGATTAGATTTTTTAGTTGATTGTACGGTTGAGTATTTGTATTTTTTAGATAGTTTAGATTGTTTACCCATTCCGAATTTCTTCTTAAGACGATGTTTCCAATGTTGTGATGCTTTCATATTTATATATATTTGGTTAAAGTTAAATTTAATATTATAATAATACCTTTTGTATAGTCTTTCGTCAACTTTTTTTTAATTTCTTCCGAAATCAAAAAAAACTTTCCTTAGACAAATTAGTATCCATTGATATTACTTTTTTGAGTTATTTACTAATTCAATGTAATTGATTAATTCTTGTATGGGTTCATTGCTCCAAGATTCGTTGGAAGATGTAGTTAAAGCATGAGACATATATGTTACCATAGGATAGTGATTACGAAGCATTTTAAGTACATCACAGAGGGTTTTAGAGGCATCTTGATTAAAGTATTTACTTAAGTTATTATTATCGTCTTCAACCCAATTAGTAAATCTTAATAGTGTATTGTAATATTCTTCATCTTGTTCAACGAGTGTATTATTAGTTTTTTCGTTGAATAAAACAATTTTGTTTATTTTATTTAATTCTTTTACTAAATTATTATGTTTGTTATTCGAAAGTAACACTACGAGACGTTTAAATAAACGTTTGTTGATTAAGTTACGAGTAAATTTATATGAACCATCGGATTGATGATGCTCGTATTGTTTAGATTTAGAAATCTTGTATAATCTACTATTTTCATCTTTGAACGAGTATTTAATAAATTCAGTTATATAATCAAATACATTAACAAAGTTTCTTTTGTTTTTAAGTTTCTTGGTGAATCCGTATTTGATTCCATAAACAACTATTTCGTTTTTTTCTTTACCAAGAACCGATGCTAACAATGTGTGAATGTTATTATTAGAATACTCAATATCATTGTGTACAATTTTCCAATTCTTGATTGGTACATAATAAGTTCTTTGATTATTATCTAAGTCAAGTAATTCAGCAGTATCCCAATTGTTTGCTAATCTCCAATAACTTCCACCAGTATATTGAAATGCTTCTATTTTATTGTTATTAGAATTTTTGATACGAGTGGATGTTGGTTTAACGAGAGAAGATGTTTTATGAAGTTTAAGTGGAAATCCAATTAGTTTTAAATATGATTTTTCTCGTTTTGAAAAAGATTTAAGTAATACTACAACTTTATTTTCATTGTTGCGGACATAATGATTAATACGACCGACATGACCAGTCGGTAAATCATTAACAAAGAATTCTACATTGTTATCAAACGGAATTACAGAATCTCTTAAACTTCTACGATTAACTCTATCGGAGTTTGAGGTGTATCTACGAGGAAGACCCAACCAAAAGACTTCATGTTCAATTGGCAATGCACACGCATTTTTATCGTTTGTTCCGTGAAAGTTTTCAAATAAAGAGTTACCTTTATAGTTCAATTCAGATTTCCATTTGAAATTAGAAATAACACCGTTGCTATGATTGTAGGTGTTTGTATCATCCGAGTATTCATCGTTCTTGGCAATCATCGCATTGAATAATACACGAGCATCCCAATATGATTTACATTTATTGATTCGGTCAGTCATAATATCCTTAATTTCATTGGAAACACGTTCAATGAAATTAACAATATATTCCTTTCCATCGTTGTTCCATCCAATTTCTTCACGACTTGCAGTAATATCAAGATTACCGATTGGAACACGAAATACTAAGTTTGACATTAAATTTCTAATTTCGTTTTGCTTTTCCCACGATGGATGTCTACGACGAACTTGTTCGTCAATATCATAGCAACTAAGAGGATATGTTACATTACCCATTAAAATGACCGAGGAACTATCTCTTTTTTGTTTTTCAACATAATACCAATCTTTACCCTCAAGAATTTTCTTGGGAACATTTAGAGTATGCTTCGTTGAACCAATGGTAACATTTGGAGTAACATCAAAGTAAGTTAGAATTTCATCAGCAGATTGTTGCATTAAACGATAATGCCCAGACTCGGTGGGAGTAAACTTGATTTCGGTACCAGATGCTTCTTTGGTATTTTCTTCGGATACAATAGAAAAATTTGGAACATCCGCATCAAGATAATTGATAACCGTAGTCTTCTTGCCGTTTTTTATAGAAGTAACCGTAAACGCATCACTAAGAGTAAAAGGAGTTTTACTTCCTAATCCCATACAGCCCACAAAGTCGTTGCTATGAGTTTTATTGCTTTCAAAGTAAGTAGTATAAGTAGTTTCAAGTTCTTGCTTGCTCATACCGATACCATAATCCCTAATAGCAAACCAAGGCTCTGCCACAGAAGGCAGGTGTACATCGAATGGAGTATGCGTATTACCTTTGGCTACATGAGCATCATATGCGTTAGTAGATAACTCTCGTATAGGTGCGGCTATTTTATCACTATATAAACCATCACTTAATATCCTAAATGCTTTTGCTGATGCTTTGATTGAATACTGAGTAGTAGCATTTAGATTATTACTTACTACGTTAGGAGCTGTTTTAATTTGCATAACGGATATTAGTAGATGTATTATATGTTAGTTGATGAATATACTCTGAATAAGGATTACGATTTATTATAGTTATATTATATTTCTTGTGATTAAGAATACACATTACCATAATACCCCTTAGACGTCAACAATCATTTTTATAATTTCTTTTTAATTTACCTATATTGTTAGTAGGTAAGGATTTATATTCCGCAAAAAATCTATATCAACTTAGTTAGGATACACAGGTTCCATGACTACATTAGCATCAAGAGAAATTTCATATGCGTGTTCTAATGAGATTTTATCTCCTACACTTACAATCCTAGAATGAGAGTCATTGTCATGCTTATCTATTTCAAAGTAAGCTGCTCCTTCTATTTTTGTAATCTCACAACTTGTACTGGAATTTAACATTGCAGTAGGATGAGTAGAAACATAACGTTTAATATACACATTAGGAACTGATTTACCATTCTTGAACATAATAGGGAATTATATAGTGTCCCCAAAAAATAGTCAATTACTATTTAATCTTTTAATAATGATGTTTGTTGAGTAGTAGTATTATCCGATGATATAGAAATTATACTTGTATTATATGTATCAGCAATTTGTATTGCTTGTTCGTTACTTACTCTCTCACCAACACTTAGTGTAATTTGAGGTCCTTCTCCGTATTCCTTTTTTGCTTGTTTATTAACATCAATGAATACTGCATTTTGCATTTCCACAATTTCTATTGTACGATCAGGTGTTGTAGTTGCAATAGGATGGTTGCCAACATAACGAACCATTTTGATAACCACATCAGACGAATTAGACTTCATGTTTACTATTTCTTAATCAATAAGAATCTCAGGTCCTGAAGATTCACGTTCTACGATTTCAATACTATCAAATCCAGAATTATGGTTTCTTGCTTTTTCTACAAGATGTTGTACTTGTTGTTCATTAAGAAATTCTCCTACACGAACAGTCTTTTCTGAGAAACCAAATGGGTCAATAGAATCATCTGGTTTAAAACTACTGCTTCTTGGAACAGTTAAAGATGCTTCATTTATAAGTTTCTTTACCTTATATGGCAAAGTAATGTTTTTAGGACAATATTCTATTGTTACTTTTATTCCTTTTGCTTTTGCTTTGCCTAGTCCTAGTAAATTAATCATAAATATATATATTAACTAGAAGCATTATTATTTGTTATATTTTCTTAAAAAATTATAGAATATAATAGTTCCTTGTGTTTTTAACCAATTCTCAAATTTATGCATATCTAGTGTTGTTCGTTTGTTAGGTGATAAATGATAATCATTATACGAAATCATAAGATCCTCTGAAAAAATAGATGTATTGAATCTGGTATCTATAATACTCATCGATATAGCAGTTTCACTAGCAAATTCCCACATTAAAGTATTTCTAAATGATTCTATTCCAAAAATTACAAAATTTAATTCTTCTTTAGTGCATAAAAACAAATAATCATAATTGTATCCGTTGTTATCGGGATCTATTACATTATGAATATAGAATATAGAATCTTTTTTAATTTCTTCTATATCTTTTGATTCAAAATAAGATTTTCCATTAAGTTTTATCATTTTCAAGTCTTGTTAGTATGCCTTTTGATATTAAATCATAGAACTTAAAGTCTGGAAGTGCTACTCTGCGTAGTTTTTTAGTATTTTTATCTTTAATTTTAAGATTAACTATGCGTTTTCCCTCAATTTCGCATATATCTATCGCATGATACACCAAATAAACGTATTGTTCTTCTACTGGGTTATAGGTAATCATTACATAATCTTGTTTTAAGGATACACTTCTCTCCATGTATATACATATTGTTTACTTTTACCTTTTATTCAATAGTAATTTCCCCATAAAAAAATCTGTCTCCAGGATTTTTTGGATTTTTCGAGAAAAAAAACTTTTATCTACCCACCAAAAATCGATATAAGTAAGATCTGGAATAAAAAATGGTCATCCACACAAGAGTAGAGGTGGCCGACCTAAAAATCGGGTTTTGCTTTCCTGGTTACAAAAAAAAGTTATTAGGTATACTAATAGTATATTACGAGCAACACATACCATTGGTAAGAAATGCAATAATATATTTTGCTATTAGTATACCTAATGTGAATATAACTACATTAATTAGGACTTCTAGAACTTCTTTTGCTTTATTATCCACTACATAACAAGGAAATTGCGATTACACTTGCTACTATGGCAGCTTTTTTGCCTATTTTAATGCTTTTTTTCTTTGTTTCTTGTGTTATTATAGGCATTTTTATTCTTTTCATACCTATAAATATTATAAAAAGGGTATTTTTATAATAATATGCTTAATTATTTTTATAAAATAATGTAAAAAATGCGGTTAAACCAAGTAATACTATAAATCCTGAGAAACTATTAAGATTTTCAGTTAAAACATTGATATTTTTAACTACACTATAAAACGGTGTGTTTTCTCCGAATAGTGCTGATACTACTAAACTTAGTCCTATTACTCCTACTAATAGTATAGTAATGCTTTTAACGTATATCATAAGTGTAGATATACTATTACTTATAGAGGTATCGTTATTATCGGTAGTAGTATTGTTATTTGGAGTTTCCGCAGGAATTTCGTAGTTGTCCCAATGCTCTTTAGGATCATAATTTGCTAGGTCCTGCATTTGCAATTCTTCTGGTGTTAATTCCGGAGTTTCAGGGTTTTCCTCGGAATTTTTGTTTTTTGATTTTTTTTTCTTGGGCATAATATTTTTTGTAAGTGATTGATAATTCAGTACTTATGTAAATAATTTTTTATTTACCAAAAAAAGTATCGTATACCAAAAGTGCGAATAATAGCGTAGTAAGAAGCATAGAAAATAAATCAACCATTTATATTAACGATTAGTAAAAGTAACAACAACCTTTTTATTATTTGAATTTATAAAGGTCATATCACGAACTCCTATTTCAATATCATATCCACTATCCTCTAGTGTATATCCGGCCTTTTTCATGCCATTGGTAATAGCATCATTCACACAGGGTTTCTCAAATAGTTCTTCAGAAACCATTTCCATGATTGCTTCGTTTTCAAGAATCGGAAGTTGCTTTTTCAGATGTTTTTTGATTGCAGTATAAATTTCGTTGCTCAACATATCCCGAGCAGCCAAACTTTCAAGATTTAGTTGAAGACCACTTACGTTGTTTAATACACCATCTATAATTTGTTTCATAAGTAAAACTATAATATAATTTTGCGAAAACGTCAATCACTAATATAGGTAATGTATCTTGTGCACTTAGTAATTGAATGTACCTCTTCGGTCCGCAATTCGCAATTTATCAGAAGCAAGACGATCTACATTTTCCATATCAAACATATACTTGACCAACTCCCATTCTCCGATGACATTATCTGGAATATTTTTGTGCCAATGTTCTCCTGATAATCCAGCA
>Ga0222718_10003941_pt1 | contig 12518 bp, 4 predicted proteins | sample C33_27DmetaG_FD_165045 | JGI IMG/M metagenome (GOLD analysis project Ga0222718, IMG submission 165045) | Estuarine water microbial communities from San Francisco Bay, California, United States - C33_27D | ecosystem: Environmental > Aquatic > Marine > Unclassified | place: USA: California... | reverse complement strand
ATGCATTTCGTTAATTACATTGATATTTTCAATGCTTAAACCTGCATCTGTCACTGTGGTGAGGCCTTTAGATAGACAATCCTGCTCAGCTTTTTGCAATGCATATTCCGTTTGCCCTCTTGTAGGTTCTGGAATAATAACTTGAACCAAATTCATGGCCTCATCGACCAGAACACCGGTTAATTCATCTTGGGAGTCTTTTATTATGGCTCCACCATCAATGCCTGTGGTGCTTTTGATTCCTGCGTCTCGCAGCACGTTTGTAGATGCGATTAATGCATGACCATCGACCCGTTTTAATATGATGCGCTTGTCTGGAAAAAGGCTATCCAATGTGTGGTTTGTTGGGTACTCCTTTGTATCCCAGTCGTTTTGATCCCAACCTCTGCCAAGTACCCATTCATTGTCATCATTACTTATATAGTCTGATATGCGCTGTAATACTTCTTTCCAAGATTTTGTTCCTTTCAAATTAACCTGAGATTGGATGAGTCCATAGCCGAGGAAATGACTGTGGGCATCATTGAACCCCGGATAGATGATTCCTTGTTGAGCATCGATTTTCGTCTCCGCCAGATATTTATTGAGAATTTGATTTTCAGCACCGACCTCTACAATCTTCCCATCGCTTATGGCAATGGCTTCAGCAATGACATTATTTTCATCAAGCGTGTAAATCTTTGCATTGTGTACTATCGTATCTACCTTCTCAGGTTCCTGGCAAGCACTCATTGCCAAAGCAACTAAGATGGCAATAGGGATTTTTGTTATTGCTTTCATCGCGTTCGGAAGTTAATCAAATATGGTGTTAGCGACACCAACAATAGAATTATGAATGGAGCTCGGTAGCGCATAGTAGCTCCAAGAACTGGGCATATTAGACCAATCAGTATTAAACCTGGAATGATGGTCAATAGTGCCATTCTGATTTTTGAATGAGCTGTGATATTTCTGGTGCCAATTGCTAAATTTCTTCCAGCGAAAACGAGTAAAACGAGTAGGTACAGGTTTTCAATGAGCATAATTACCTCCCCAACATTGCGTATTTCCCACGGCATGGGTTGTATTAAGGTTTTGATCAATGCGAGTGGGGCCGCCACAATTATGGAAATTAAAGAGTAGTCAAGCCTCGCCATCGGTCGATAAGAACCGGGTTCAATTTCTAGGCTATGATTAATGAAATCATGTTGTTTTTGAACGATGTAGTTAACCAAATCAATTCCCATCAGGTGTGCCGATGCGTAGCCTAAAGCAACTATCAAAATCCAAGCGACCCATGACCTTGCCGCTCTATCAGGAAAAAGAGAAATTGCAATCAAGCCCGGCAACATACAAGCAATAAAGTAAGGTTTGATCAGACCAGAGATAATCAATCCAACTAGACCATAAAATAATCGGGTTTGAACAGTAAAATCACCAGTTGCGGCCATCAATGTAATACCAATTCCATAAATCAAAAGCGTTTCTTTCAATCCGCCAGACATCAACAATTGAAAAGATGGAAAGAGACAAATAATAAGTAAGGCCCACTGCCTCTGTACTTTATTCTCTAGAATCGCTCTACATAAATAGGAGAGCCCAATTAGACCAATTGTTGAGAAAAACAAGGCATTCACTTCATAGTGACCAAGGGAAAAGAAGTTGAGCAGTGAATTCACTTTGATCATCAAAATGTTGTCATTGTATAAGCCACTGTCATACGGCTTAATCCAAGCATTCATCTTGTCAAAATAGTAGCCTCGAAAAGCCACTTCATCATAAATACCAAGAATGATTTTGATGTAATCCATTGGTGCTTTTGAGAAAACGTCCGATAAAATGATGCCATCATCAAAATATCGAAATACATCATTGAGCGATCGATCGGTATAGTAGTATGTGTAAATGGCCTGCACACAAAACGTGGCAATTACTTTAATCTGAAATAGGGCTACCAACAACCATCGATTTATACCAAGCCTTCGGCTGAGGTATAGATACAACAAGAGACAAATAAAAAACCATGGAATGGTAAAGAGTATGCCAGTCAGCAACATGGATCAAAGTAAAGACTTTGTGAATTAAATGTTCAGCATATTCCGGTGTGCCAAATGCATAAAACTAATTTTGCCGTTCAATAATTTTCGATGAGCGAATACACTGAAAAAGAAGCCCTAGATGCTTCAAGCAAATTGGGACTTCTTCCCGAAGAATATGAGAAAATTAAAGGGTACTTAGGCCGCATCCCAAACTTCACGGAATTGTCAATCTATTCGGTAATGTGGTCAGAACACTGTTCGTATAAAAACAGTATAAAGTGGCTAAAGACTCTGCCCAAAGCTGGCCCCGCTATTCTCGCTGAAGCCGGTGAAGAAAATGCTGGATTGGTTGACATTGGTGATGGCAAGGCTTGCGCCTTTAAAATAGAGTCTCATAATCACCCGAGTGCCATAGAGCCATATCAGGGTGCGGCTACGGGAGTTGGAGGTATCAATAGAGATATTTTTACAGTGGGGGCGAGACCAATTGCCCAGTTGAATAGCTTACGATTTGGTGACCCAAAAGAGGAACGAACCAAATGGCTACTAGAAGGAGTCGTGAAGGGGATAGGTGACTACGGCAATGCATTTGGTATTCCGGTAGTCGGTGGTGAGGTATATTTCGATAAATCATACAACCAAAATCCACTCGTCAATGCTATGTCCGTAGGTATTGTGGATATTGATAAAACAATATCAGCAACATCACATGGAGTAGGAAACCCAGTGTTTATTGTGGGATCGAGCACAGGAAAAGACGGCATACATGGAGCCACTTTTGCATCTGGAGATTTGTCAGATGATAGTGCGGATGACCTTCCATCAGTGCAAGTAGGCGACCCATTTCAAGAGAAGCTTTTGCTTGAAGCATCGTTAGAATTGGCCAATACCGATGCAATTATTGGTATGCAAGACATGGGAGCGGCTGGCATAACATGCAGTAGCTCAGAAATGTCAGCAAAAGGAGGTTGTGGAATGGACATCTGGTTAGATAAGGTGCCAACGCGCCAAGAAGGAATGCTTCCGTTCGAAATTCTATTGAGCGAATCACAAGAGCGCATGCTAGTTGTAGTGAAGAAGGGTCGAGAAAATGAAGTGATCGAAATTTTCAATAAGTGGGACTTGAATTGTGTGCAGATTGGTGAGGTTACTGAGGGTGACACACTTCGTTATTTTATGAATGGTCAACTAACAGCAGAAGTATCGGCTGATTCTCTGGTGCTTGGTGGTGGAGCACCTGTTTATGAAAGAGATTACAAGGAGCCAACTTATATACAAGCAGTTAAGGCGTTTAATCAAGACGATATCGCAGAACCGACCAACTTGGTCGAAGTGGCTAAATCATTGTTAGGCCATGTCAACGTTGCATCAAAAGATTGGGTTACCGATCAATACGATTCAATGGTAGGGACCATCAACATGGGCACAAATAGTGCTTCCGATGCTGGCATTGTTAACATTAAAGGAAGTGACAAGGCATTGGCAGTAACCGTAGATTGCAATGCACGCTACGTGTATGCCGATCCTGAAAATGGCTGTGCAATAGCGGTTGCAGAGGCAGCAAGAAATATTGTTTGTTCTGGAGGTCGACCTTCAGCAATCACAAACTGCTTGAACTTTGGCAATCCGTATAGCCCCGAGGCGTATTGGCAATTTGTTGGGGCGATTAAAGGGATGTCAAAAGCGTGTGAAAGATTTGAAACGCCCGTTACTGGGGGTAATGTTAGCTTTTACAATCAAAGTACCATAGATGGAGTCACCGTTCCAGTGCTACCCACACCAACGATTGGTATGATTGGAATTATTGAAAGTAAAAAACACATAACCCCATTATCCTTTCAGAAAAAGAATCAAAAGATTTATATGTTAGGGAATCATTGTAAGGGTATTGAGAGTTCACAGTACTTAATACAATATCACCAAATTGAGAATAGCCCGGCTCCCGAGTTTGACCTAGAAATAGAGCATAAGATGCAGCAAGTGTTGCTGGAGTCAATACAAAACGGTTTCGTTTCCGCTGCGCACGATATTTCAGACGGAGGACTGCTCAATACCTTGATTGAAATGACATTTGGCAATCATATCGGGTTTGAAGTATCAATTGAGGTTGATACTAGAATGGACGCAGCTCTGTTTGGTGAGTCTCAATCTCGGGTTGTGGTAGCCATAGATGATGATAAGGTTGACAAATTTGAAGCACATCTCAGGGCGAGTAATCAAGCTTTTGTAAAGCTTGGTAAAACTGTGGGTGATGGTTACTTGATCAACTCAGTTAATTATGGACAAATAAGTGAGTTTAGGAATATTTCAAAATCCGCATTATCGAAGCTCATGGCCAATTGATCATACCTTAATGATGATCCAAAAAAAGGGGCTTTTAGCCCCTTTTTCGTTTTTATAAATGCAGTCGATACTTAATGCGATACTACCAAAGGCCTCGAGTACTCATATTGATTTACTCGAATCTTGGTTATGTATGTGCCATTGGCAAGATCACCAACATACATAGTTCCCCTAGTCGTTCCTACAGGGTGATTGTAAGTTCTGATCATTCTGCCACTTAAGTCGATAAGATCAATATTGATTTCGCCTATAGCCTCAGACTTAGTCTCGACAAATATAAAATCCTTAGAAGGATTTGGATAAATTGAGTAGTGATCAGCTATCGCATCTGGAACACCTAGTACGTTCACGTTAATACTGTCACATGTGGTATCCGAACCGCATACGTTACTTACATATTGGCAAACGTCAAATGTTCTTCTTGACATAAACCAGTGTCTAGGGCTCCTTAGTGTGCTTATGGTACTGTCACTAAACACCCACAACCATTCTTCAGCATTGATAGAGCTATCAATGAATGTAACCTCGTTTGCTATTTGTTCATAGCTAAATCCACCAGTGGGAGGCACAGGCAAATTATGAACTTGAGATGCAACACAAGCACCATCTCCGTCATCGTTTAAGGTCCATCCTTGATATACTACACTTAACTGAACATCATATGGTCCTACATTTTGAAATGAATGCACCGCATCCACAGTGTTTTGTAAAGGTGTTCCATCATTAAAATTCCATGTAAATGCGTCAGCCGAACTTCCATTGAATGATATAGTATTGTACTGAGGATGTCTTAAAATCGGTGATGAGGCATCCAACAGGTTAACATTTTGTTGATTAAGCATGCACTCAAAGTCGAATGTGAAATTCGCGTTTAGGTTAAACTCTATCAGGGGTTCAATCAAAACGTCAGCATTACATGCAGCTCCTCCACAACTAAATAAGGCAACAGACGCTGGAGTAACCCAAGTGGAGTCATTCACCTTCCCTATCGCTCTGAAGTCATTTTGACCGTCATTGGCTGCCCAGTCATTCATGGCAATGCTTATTGGAGTAGTGCTATCATATTCGATTGTTAGAATATAATCATCCTTGATATTTACAGGTCTATTAAATATGGCCGTATATCGAATCGTGTCGCTGTAATTGGAATCAACTTCCAGCTTATTAATATAAACTTCTGATTCAGCCAGTGGCCCTAAAGTGTCAGGAAACCCATTTACATCCTTATAAATATAACAAGCCACCGGATAGGCATCTCTGAAAAGACCATTATGATTTGCGTAAAAAGAAAATCCATGCACAATCATTGATTGAGGAGCCCTAAATTTCTGACCCAAACCAAATAATCTTCCTGGGTTTTCTGGCTTTAAGGCCTTCATTCTGGTATTGGTCCCTCTTGCAGCAGCGTATCTTACGCTGTCTTTACCACAATTCAAAGCCGTATTCGTGGCTACCGCAATGTTTTTGCATTTTTCTACCTCGCCACAAGAGGTTTGCATAGTTTGACATACCCAATAGGTACCTGGTTCGAAGTACTTATGCTTCGGGTCTTCGCTAGAGCTCGTGTTCCCATCACCAAAATCATATTGGATATTCGAGAAGAGTCCAAATGTTTCGTTGGTAAAGTTGACTTCTAGATTATTAGTTGTGTAAGAAAAATCTTGAAATGGCTTTTCCTTAATAATTTGAGTTGCACTGCTTTCACAGAGTTGGCTGCCTACCTGTCCTGACCAATTTAACATCCGAACTTTTTGAACGACCACATACGGGCCATCTGTTGGATAGAAGTGAGAGGGGTTAATCGCCTCTTCGATCACCCCATCACCATAATTCCATCTTTGTCTAAGATTTAAATTAAAGAATGCATTTCTATTATACATGCGACTATCAACAATTGGAGCTCCAGTATTGAAGAAGTCCACCGTATCACCTAATTCGTTGAATAAGCATTCGGGATCAGTGGTGAATCCAGCGTTTATATTGTATTGTACAAATGGTTCTATAAAGAAGTCAGCGTCAAACTGCACTGAGTCTGGATAATAGTTGTATGATTTTATCCAACTAGCACCCTGTCTCACTCCACTTAGCCACTCTTTATCACCGTCACCAGATGCTACAGTGTCTATATTATTGTGTAAAATGGCAAAGTCGGGAGCCGTAGGGTCTGCAGATACCACCACCACATATGGATCATCTATACTAACTGAATTCCAAGTTACGTCAACTGCATATGATTGTAGAGGACCATTTAGGGAGTCTGGAATGGTTAATGTACCAGTTCCTGATGCTAAAATGTTTTGGCTTGGTACACTATCTACATTCGCCCTGTAAAGAGTCACAGTGATAGGCATGGTTACTCCGCCTACAGTGTCAATCTTCCAACCAAAGAAACGAGCGCCTGAGATTTTCATTTCTTGTGGGCATTCATAATACTGGAAAGCAGCTGATGTCTCAAGCGGATCCAATATTAAAGTATCAATAGCAGAAGTTTTGGCTTGTGCGTATTCTATTGTATCTGGGGGACACGTAGCTCTCTGTGCTACGATATTAGAGTAGGTGCTCGAAATTAAGGCAATTGCGAATAAGGTTTTCCTAAACATATATATTGATGTCTTTACAAGAATCGGTTAGACGTTGAGCAAGTTCTATAAGTTGACTCAAGGCGGTAAATTTATGCAAATTAGAGATTGTAGTCTACAGTCTCATATTCAACATATTTGTATCTGTTTAAAGCATACGAAAATGAAAGCTATTGTAACGGGTGTGTCAAGAGGTATTGGAAAGTCATTAATACAGCAATTTTTGGGTAGAGGAATATCTTGTATTGGTATTACAAGATCTCGAGACAACTTAAGTCCAACATTTTTGGAAAATGAGAACTTTCAATATATTGAATGGCGCGATCTATCTACAGAAGCGTTGGTTATAGAAAACCTGAGATTGCTTTCAAATGCTGACATACTTATAAATAATGCCGCAGATATTTTAGTGAAGCCAGTAATTGAAACTGAAGATGAAGATTTAAGTAGCCTGTATCAAACAAACCTAATAGCACCATATAGTCTTATAAGACATATGTATAGACATGGTTTGTTTAATTCCGGAGCGCACATTATAAACATTAGTAGCATGGGTGGGTTTCAGGGAGCTGCTAAATTCCCGGGTCTGTCAGCATATTCTATATCTAAAGCTGCGCTTGTGGCTATGACAGAATCAATGGCCATTGAGTTGAGTGATGTGAGCGTCAATTGTTTATGTTTAGGCGCAGTACAAACAGAGATGCTGAGCAAGGCATTTCCGAACTACAAATCAGAAATTTCTGACGCTCAAATGGCTGAGTTCATTATCAATTTCGCCACTACTGATTCAAAACTGATGTCTGGTTGTATAATACCAGTAAAAAAATTAGACCCAAAATGAAGTATTAATCTGTTGATATTTAGTGATTTAGGGTGAGGCTTAAAATTAAAATGAAAAAAAATCAAATATTTTTCAGCCAAGGCTTGTGCATAGTCAAAATGACTTTATATTTGCGCTCCCTTTCGAATAAGGGGTAGTTCTTTGAACAGATTGAAAAGAAAAAGCCAGCATGTTATCCTCGGGATTTACATCTGATTGTCAATATTAATTTTATACAACGGAGAGTTTGATCCTGGCTCAGGATGAACGCTAGCGGCAGGCTTAACACATGCAAGTCGAACGGTAACATATCTTGCTTGCAAGATGATGACGAGTGGCGAACGGGTGCGTAACGCGTATGCAACCTACCTTAAACTGGGGGATAGCCAGAAGAAATTCTGATTAATACCCCATATTATATATTCTTCGCATGTTGAATATATCAAAGCTTTGGCGGTTTAAGATGGGCATGCGTGACATTAGCTAGTTGGTAAGGTAACGGCTTACCAAGGCAACGATGTCTAGGGGGTCTGAGAGGATTATCCCCCACACTGGTACTGAGACACGGACCAGACTCCTACGGGAGGCAGCAGTGAGGAATATTGGACAATGGGCGAAAGCCTGATCCAGCCATGCCGCGTGCAGGAAGAATGCCCTACGGGTTGTAAACTGCTTTTATATAGGAATAAACCCCTCTACGTGTAGAGGGCTGAAGGTACTATACGAATAAGGATCGGCTAACTCCGTGCCAGCAGCCGCGGTAATACGGAGGATCCAAGCGTTATCCGGATTTATTGGGTTTAAAGGGTGCGTAGGCGGGGCAATAAGTCAGTGGTGAAATCTTCCAGCTTAACTGGGAAACTGCCATTGATACTGTTGTTCTTGAGTTTGGTTGAAGTAGGCGGAATGAGGCATGTAGCGGTGAAATGCATAGATATGCCTCAGAACACCGATTGCGAAGGCAGCTTACTAAGCCAATACTGACGCTGAGGCACGAAAGCGTGGGTAGCGAACAGGATTAGATACCCTGGTAGTCCACGCTGTAAACGATGATTACTCGCTGTTGGCGATACAATGTCAGCGGCTAAGCGAAAGTGATAAGTAATCCACCTGGGGAGTACGTTCGCAAGAATGAAACTCAAAGGAATTGACGGGGGCCCGCACAAGCGGTGGAGCATGTGGTTTAATTCGATGATACGCGAGGAACCTTACCAGGGCTTAAATGTAGAACGACCGATTTGGAAACAAGTCTTCTCTTTGAGCGGTCTACAAGGTGCTGCATGGTTGTCGTCAGCTCGTGCCGTGAGGTGTCGGGTTAAGTCCCTTAACGAGCGCAACCCCTATCTCTAGTTGCCAGCGGATAATGCCGGGGACTCTAGAGAAACTGCCCGTGCAAACGGTGAGGAAGGTGGGGATGACGTCAAATCATCACGGCCCTTACGTCCTGGGCTACACACGTGCTACAATGGTCGGTACAGAGGGCAGCTACCACGTGAGTGGATGCAAATCTCGAAAGCCGATCTCAGTTCGGATTGAAGTCTGCAACTCGACTTCATGAAGCTGGAATCGCTAGTAATCGCGCATCAGCCATGGCGCGGTGAATACGTTCCCGGGCCTTGTACACACCGCCCGTCAAGCCATGGAAGCTGGGGGTGCCTGAAGTCGGTTGCCGCAAGGCGCTGCCTAGGGTAAAACTAGTAACTGGGGCTAAGTCGTAACAAGGTAGCCGTACCGGAAGGTGCGGCTGGAATACCTCCTTTCTAGAGAAAGTGCAATCGATAATTGTGCTGGCTTCTTTTCATTCTTATAATACTTCTGAGTTGAAGATCCCGAATCCCATTTCAGGGAATATCAGTAAGGCTCGGACTCAGGATTTTATCCCAGTCCCGTAGCTCAGCTGGTTAGAGCGCTACACTGATAATGTAGAGGCCCGCGGTTCAAGTCCGCGCGGGACTACTCAATTCACAAGCAAAAAGTGACTGCCACTAGGTAGTCTCCAATTGTGAGTTAGACCTTGCGGTCTATTTGAAAAACACTGGGGGATTAGCTCAGCTGGCTAGAGCACCTGCCTTGCACGCAGGGGGTCATCGGTTCGAATCCGTTATCCTCCACTAGTATTATAATCTGTTCTTTTATGTTGGTTTAGTTTTAGAAATGGTGCAAATCCATTCCCAACACTTTTCTCTAAATGAGAAAAAGTTCTTTGAAATCTTGAATAATATTATAAGAGCAAAAAATTATCAAGAGCATTCGGTGGATGCCTTGGCTCTCAGAGGCGATGAAGGACGCGACAAGCTGCGATAAGCTGCGGGTAGATGCAAATAATCACCAATCCGCAGGTTTCCGAATGGGGCAACCCACTATGTTGAAGACATAGTATCTATTTATAGAAGCCAACCCGATGAACTGAAACATCTAAGTAGTCGGAGGAAAAGAAAACAAAAGTGATTCTCCTAGTAGTGGCGAGCGAACGGGGAATAGCCCAAACCATTATTGTTTCGGCAATTTTGGGGTTGTAGGACTGTAACATGGACTTATTAATATTAGTAGAACAGCGATGGAAACGCTACCAGAGAGGGTGATAGTCCCGTACATGAAAATATTAATATACCTAACAGTATCCTGAGTAGGGCGGGACACGTGAAATCCTGTCTGAATCTGCCGGGACCATCCGGTAAGGCTAAATACTCCTGAGAGACCGATAGTGAACAAGTACCGTGAGGGAAAGGTGAAAAGCACCCTGAACAAGGGAGTGAAATAGTACCTGAAACCGATTGCTTACAAGCGGAGGGAGCGCAAGTGACCTCGTGCCTTTTGCATAATGAGCCTACGAGTTGCTCCTCAGTAGCAAGGTTAATTCTGTTGACAGAAGTAGCCGAAGCGAAAGCAAGTCTTAACAGGGCGCTTTAGTTACTGGGGGCAGACGCGAAACTTAGTGATCTACCCATGGTCAGGTTGAAGCTCTGGTAACACAGAGTGGAGGACCGAACCCGTTGACGTTGAAAAGTCTTGGGATGAACTGTGGGTAGGGGTGAAAGGCTAATCAAACTGAGAAATAGCTCGTACTCCCCGAAATGCATTTAGGTGCAGCGTTGTGGTGAGTGATATAGAGGTAGAGCTACTGATAGGGCTAGGGGGCTTCACCGCCTACCAACCCCTGATAAACTCCGAATGCTATATCATATACACAGCAGTGAGGGCATGGGTGCTAAGGTCCATGTCCGAGAGGGAAAGAACCCAGACCATCAGCTAAGGTCCCTAAATTCTCGCTAAGTTGTTCAAACGTGGTTTGACTGCTTTGACAGCTAGGATGTTGGCTTGGAAGCAGCCATTCATTTAAAGAGTGCGTAACAGCTCACTAGTCGAGCGGTCGAGCGTGGATAATAATCGGGCATAAGTGAGATACCGAAGCTATGGATTTTATGGTAGGGGAGCATTCCAGCCGCGTTGAAGGAGAATCGTGAGATTCCCTGGAGCATCTGGAAAAGAAAATGTAGGCATAAGTAACGATAATGCTGATGAGAAATCAGCACACCGTAAGACTAAGGTTTCCTGATCAATGCTAATCAGATCAGGGTTAGTCGGGACCTAAGGCGAACCCGTTCGGGGTAGCCGATGGATATCAGGTTAATATTCCTGTACCCGTTTATATTGCGATTTGGGGACGAATAACTGTAGTTGCTACGTACAGACGGAATTGTACGTTGAGCCTAGTCTTCGGACGAAGCGAAGTAGTGAACGTTGTTCCAAGAAAAGCCAATAAGCTTCAGATATAAACGGCCCGTACCCTAAACCGACACAGGTAGTCGAGGAGAGTATCCTAAGGTGCTCGAGTGAATCATGGCTAAGGAACTAGGCAAATTAGCCCTGTAACTTCGGAAGAAAGGGCGCCTCCTCCTTCGGGAGAGGCCGCAGTGAATAGATCCAGGCGACTGTTTATCAAAAACACATGGCTCTGCTAAATCGAAAGATGATGTATAGGGCCTGACACCTGCCCGGTGCTGGAAGGTTAAGAGGTGGGGTTATCCTTCGGGAGAAGCTCTAAATCGAAGCCCCAGTAAACGGCGGCCGTAACTATAACGGTCCTAAGGTAGCGAAATTCCTTGTCGGGTAAGTTCCGACCTGCACGAATGGTGTAACGATCTGGATACTGTCTCAGCCATGAGCTCGGTGAAATTGTAGTAGCGGTGAAGATGCCGCTTACCTGCAACGGGACGAAAAGACCCCGTGAACCTTCACTACAACTTAGTATTGAATTTGGATTATTGATGTGTAGGATAGGTGGGAGACTTTGAAGCTGGGACGCTAGTTCTGGTGGAGTCGTCCTTGAAATACCACCCTTTAATCGTTTGAATTCTAATCCATATTTGGAGACAGTTCTTGGTGGGTAGTTTGACTGGGGTGGTCGCCTCCAAAAGAGTAACGGAGGCTTCCAAAGGTACCCTCAGCACGCTTGGTAACCGTGCGTAGAGTGCAATGGCATAAGGGTGCTTAACTGCAAGACCGACAAGTCGAGCAGAAACGAAAGTTGGGCATAGTGATCCGGTGGTTCCTTATGGAAGGGCCATCGCTCAAAGGATAAAAGGTACTCCGGGGATAACAGGCTGATCTCCCCCAAGAGCTCACATCGACGGGGAGGTTTGGCACCTCGATGTCGGCTCGTCACATCCTGGGGCTGGAGAAGGTCCCAAGGGTTGGGCTGTTCGCCCATTAAAGTGGCACGCGAGCTGGGTTCAGAACGTCGCGAGACAGTTCGGT
>Ga0222718_10003937_pt1 | contig 12532 bp, 8 predicted proteins | sample C33_27DmetaG_FD_165045 | JGI IMG/M metagenome (GOLD analysis project Ga0222718, IMG submission 165045) | Estuarine water microbial communities from San Francisco Bay, California, United States - C33_27D | ecosystem: Environmental > Aquatic > Marine > Unclassified | place: USA: California... | reverse complement strand
CCCAGAAGGGTATTTGATCTCGATTAGTCATCCATTTTCCTCATTACTGTTGCGAAGCACTGTCCCCTCTCGCTGCGGTTTCTCAACACAAACTTGCTCCAACATCCTCAAAAATGGTCGCCAGCCTAACACTTTTCATCAACCCAATTGATCTCGAGCTTACTTGAGCATCGCGGCCCACTCACTTGGCGCCCCGCCTACGACACCAAGCCACAGCTTCGCCTACAAAGCCAGCGTCCCGCTGACAATCCTAGACGTGACCACCGTGTTGACTTTCAGCTTTACTAACACCCCTTAAGACAAGGCACCCACGCCCCAGCGAATGCCGCGACGCAATAATTCATAGTACGTGTCAGTCTCCCATGAACCGCGAACCACGGGAACGATATCCGCCATGGGTTTCATATCATGCTTACCTGTGCAATGTCCGAGCGTCAAATACAAAACCTCGCCCTGGCCAACGGGATGCAGATACATCTGTGGCTGCGTCTCTCTGTCAGTCCCATAGTTTGTAGCAACGTAACCCAGAGACGGTTGGCGATAGCTGGCTTCCAACAACACCTGTTGCTCGCCTCTCGGTTCACAGTAATAAGGTTCTTCATCAGCAACCTCAAAGTCCGTTAGATTTCGTGTCAGTGGATGATCGATGTCGGTTACTTTGACAATAAAGCTCGTGTTACTGGGATGAGCCACAAAACGACTCCCCAACAACGACATAAAGCGGGGAGCAATATCCGGGGTGTCAGCTTTACCATCCACAAATTCAATCAGGGCGTTGGTCGCATGTAGTGCAAACCAGCGCCCACCTGCTTCTAAAAATTCCGCAAGGCCTGTTTGTTCCGCTTCACTCGGCCGCAGATCGCACGTGTAGGTTATGAGCAATTTCGAGGCCTTTATCGCATTGATATCACGAAAGTTTTCTGCAACTCGAGTGTGTATATCCTCATGTTCGGCAAGTAATTTGAGCAACTCAAGCCGGGCAAAATTGGTATCGTGATATTTGGCATTACACACAAGATACACGTCCACTAAAGGGTCACTCATCCACCATTTCTCCTTGACTATTTTGATCAGAGGGCAATAGCGCTCCATCTGAATCTCTCAATTCCGGTCCAACTACTCTGGCACGGCTATCGCCAAAAGGGGCATCACGGTCGGCGAGGGCAGCCGCTAAGCCTTCCGCATTAATTTGTTTAAAAACGCTCCGCGCTGCCTGAGTGGTATGGGCCCGCGCATCATTTTCCGCCGCGAGGCGCTGAAGCACTTGGGCGCCCATAAGCTCCATCCCAATATTGATGATACGTTTATTGGCAGACAACATTTCTGGGTCAATCCATGACAAGCGATCGGCAAGACCCTCCACCTCATGATCCAATTGCTCCAAAGGCACCGCTTTCAGCACCAGCCCAATTTGAGCCGCTTCTTCGCCACTGATCGTGTCACCGGTTAGCAACAACCGTTTTGTCCACTGCGGACCAATGTGATAGAGCCACATTTGATTAGGCGCTGCGCCCATATTTCTCAGGGCGCTGTAACCAAAACGAGCCGAGTCTGCTGCGATCAACATATCGCAGTAGAGTGCTAGATCAGTGCCGCCTGCATAACAATGCCCATGGATTTGCGCTATGGTCGGCTTATGCATCTCGGTCAACGTGCGTAACCCTCGTTGAAAACGCTCGATCATCCATGCATCGTCATCGATACCAATACCCCGCCTACGGTCGATTCCATCAGATGGGGATACGCGGTTGGGCGTCAAATCGTACCCCGCACAAAACGACTTACCGGCACCTTTTAAAACGACACAATGTACCGATTTGTCGTCATCCGCTTCCCACAGGGCGTCTCGCAGCTCCTCAACCAAAGCAATCGAGAGCGCATTACGCTTTTCGGGTCGATTAAGCGTGATCCGCGCCCGACCTTTATCGACTTCATAGTCGATCATCTGAAATCGCTGCTTCATGACCTTTGCCCTTGCCCCTTAGATAGTTCTACTATGCGCTTATCGCCTTATTGGAGCAATCTGATGTCAGCAGACTCATCCTGTCAACCCATCGATCCTCAGGATATTGCAGCTTTTCATCGCGATGGAGCGGTATTGCTGAAAAACTGCTTGGATCCTTATTGGGTTAACATCCTTACTCAAGGATTAGACTTTATCCACGATCATCCCGACGGCATGTCAGCCGGGGTTAACATGCCACTCCGCATTGATCAATTCCCCGCGAAGCATTCCCCAGACCTCCAACATTTACTCGATGACTCACCAATTGCCGAAATTGTTGGAACAGTACTTTCTGCACCGATTCGGTTTTATATGGACCAGATGTTTTATAAACCCCCAGGTCCCATCTTTCCGAGTGCCTGGCATCAGGACACCAGTTACTACAACATCGAAGGACATCAGGTAATTCGCGCTTGGGTGTGCGCCGACCCCGCGCCGCGCGACGTCAGTATCGAGGTCGTGCGAGGCTCACATCTTTGGAACATCACTTATCGGCCCCCGGTGGGTATGGATCCTGCTAAGGATCCTGAAGGCGCTGCTCGACTCGAGCGCGACTTTGCAGAGGGAAAAATACTGATTGGTCCCGAGGCCCATGAGCAGTGGACCTATTTCGATTCTTTTCTTGATCCCTCTCTCCCGCCACTACCCAACATCGAAGCTAACCGCGAAGCATTCGACATTCTAGGCTGGGATTATGCGCCGGGCGATGTCCTGCTTTTTCATGGCAATATTTTGCACTCTGCCCGAGGCGGGGCTGAGTTGCCACATCCTCGGCGGGCTCATGCTTCTCTTTGGGCGGGGCCGGATGTGCACTATCTACGTCGCCGTAGCCAAGCGATTCCGGACCCGATTAAACTTTACGATTTTACACCCAGGAACGGTCAGCATCTGTCAGACTTTAACGAAGTTTTCCCATTGGCATGGGAGCCAAGACTTGCATAAAGCGGTGCCCAGCACACAGATCGTCATGTGATTGGCCCAAAGGCGCAAACGGCTTATGCGCCATTAGCAATTCACGACAACATCGCCTTGGCCAGATTTCTAACGGCCGTTAGTGTGGAAACAGTGTTTCTGCTTGTCGCTTAGGGCCTATTGGAACAGGTCTTTAACTGCATCCCGATAATTGCGCGAAACCTTCAACGTTTTCCCGACTGAAAGCTCGAGCAATCCTGCCCCCTTGGGTAACGGCGTGAGACTGACGATTTTCTCGACATTGACAATCGTCGATCGATGAACTCTGGCGAAGATATCCGCGTCAAGCTTTTCCATGAGTTCTCTTAGTGTGCTGCGCATGACCAACGTTTCGCCTTTTGCGTGGACACACATATAGTCACCGGCTGCGTCTACCCACTCAATATCGTCGAATGGAACCACTTTTACCACACCCGAATCGCGCACGAGCAACTTTCGCATCATTCGCTGCTCTGCACCGTTTCGACGCTTTTCGTTCTGACTCCCCAAATTAGCGGCGAGCTCCGCGTCCTGAGTTCTTGGCAGGTGCCGGGTCGCTTTGCTGCCCAAATGCCCTGATGTTTCTCGGTCATTACGCTGGGTTGATTTCAATTCGAGGGTTTGTCTTACTTTTAGGTTCAAACACTCCTGGTGAAAAGGTTGAGCCCTAAACTCTGTGGCAATCAGCTCTGCCTCTGCACTGGCGTTACAAACGTTTTCCGAAATCAAGACCACCCTCGCGCGATGTTTCGCTTGCACCAGGGCAGCAACCGTGAAGGCCTCAGGACCGGTAATTCGACCATCCAGAATTAACAGCTCCGGCACCAACTTGTCACAGGCCGCGAGCAAATCCTGCCCGTTTGCGCACGCCGCGATCACCGAGATCATCGGCTCGGCGCGAACCATTTTTCTTAATTTCGACAGAATCGATTGACTGCTACAACCGACTATTGCCCGAACAGGCTCTGCTTGACACTCGACTTCGCTGATATTGCTATTGACACTAAGAAGCTGATTACTCGCCATCTGAATCTCCTAGATTATCCGCCGCTGTATTTCCCAATCCCGCTCTCTTGCGCAACCCATCTTGGCAGCGGTGTTGATCATGAAGGTCGCCGCACCCCTACTTCGACGCTCTCTCGATCAACCTGTTCTTGACCCCTGTCCCTCTGTTGCCCCTCATTGCTACTACATCTTTAGTCAATTGAACCAATCAACCGATTGCACCAAACGCTTGCGCCGATCGACCACTGTTTGAAGATCGCGTTCGGGTTGCTGATCCCCGGCGACAACCCCTGAAGGTGCAAACCAAGTTGCTTTTGTGCTGCACCCGTTTGAACGAGTTGTCCGACCCTGCTAACCCGGATCTTATGCCTGCCATGGCCAAATGACAACGTTGTCAGCACTTTTTAATCTCTATTGACAGCGTTGTCAACAGGAATCGAGTCACCTCCTGCAAGGCGCTATCTCGAACCGTGCCTGAAGCCGAAGATCTGTGTCCTTTAATACCCCTTGAGACCGCGATATCGACTGTATTGCTTGCGCCCCAGCGTCCTAGCTCAGCCACGATGACTCCGTCACCCAGTCGACCTGACTCCCAACCCAGCACGCCCAATACCCACTGCTTTTACCCAATGCCAACGCCGACAATCGATTGCAGCGCGGCTCACCCTCCCATCTGGGTTCGGTTACGGGGGTGACGCCTATTTGAGGCTTACCAAGATTCAATGGGTTGACCTAAGAGGGCGCTATAGACGCCCTTTCTCTTGCAATTGACTCGGACCATCGGGACCTTTCATCAGGCAATTCAGGGGCATTTGAGGCGTATCGTTGTTCTTGCCTTCGCTGATCGCGAGATCATCATGGGTCGCCCTGCTCCTCTGCATCCTGATTCTTCGCTAGGCGATGCGTCCCTGTTATCGCATATATGTCCTGTTAGTCTCAAAAACCATGCGATTCCTGCGGCCAACCGTTAGCATTTTCAGTGGAGAGATGCCCTACACAGGGCCATCGGAATACAACTGCGTATCAAACTTCGCAGATCGACCTAGGGGGTTACAATAATGGTATTCAAACGCAAACTACTTTCTAGCAGTATCGCCTTGGCAATTGCTGGCCAGACTGCACCCGTGCTTGCTGAGGACAGCAATGCGGGAGAAGCGATGATGGAAGAAGTCATCGTCAAGGGTATTCGCGGTAGTATTCAACGGTCCATGGATGTTAAGCGCAATGCCAATGGTGTGGTCGATGCAATCTCTGCGGAGGAAATGGGTAAATTCCCTGACGCCAACCTTGCGGAATCCTTGCAGCGAATCACCGGGGTATCGATTTCTCGATCCCGAGGTGAGGGAAGCCAGGTAACGGTTCGCGGTTTCGGCCCCGAATACAATTTGGTGACACTCAAAGGTCGACAAATGCCCACTCACTATGGCGCTAGCCGATCCTTTGACTTTGGTGACCTTGCCTCCGAGGGCGTTGCGGGTGTTCAGGTGTACAAAACTGGCCGAGCCGATGTTCCAACCGGTGGCGTTGGCTCTACTATCAATATTTCCATGCCTGAGCCGTTGAAAGCCCAACCTACGGCGAGCATCGCAGCGAAAATGGTACAGGACACTTCGACTCGTACTGGCGACGACATCACCCCTGAATTCTCCGGTATTTATATTGGTCGTTTCGCAGAAGACACGCTCGGGATCGCGATTACCGCGAGCAATCAAGTCCGAAACAATGGCGTCAATGCAGCCTCTACCGGCGGCTGGTTCACCCGAGCAGGCGATGATGCCAGCATCGTGGTCAACGACGCTAACCAAGTCAACCGACCCCAAACTGCTGGTGAGTTCTACTCGATCCCTCAATCCATGGCATACAACATCGCCGAATTTGAGAGCGAGCGAAACAACGGCCAAATCGTTTTGCAATGGGCACCTAGCGACGACATCATGGCCACGCTAGATTACGTTCACTCAAACTTTACCCTCGAGCGATCCTACAGTGATATGTCAGCTTGGTTCTCCAATACCAATGCGACATCGCAAAGCAGCACGTGGGGACAAAGTGGTATTCATTACACGCCAGAAATCTACAGCGAGGTTGTACCCAACGCCGACTTTGCGATGGGTACTGGCGAAGATAGCCGAGAAAACACAAATTCATCGATCGGTCTGAATATCGAGTGGCAGGCAACCGATGACTTGGTCTTAGCCTTCGATCATCACGATTCCAGTGCCGAGACCGGCGCCATGGACGGTAATGGTACCAGCTCGCTTATTACCATGGCCTCGTTCAACAAAGTCGGGCAAAGCATTATTACGGGTTCTGAGATGCCTGTTATGGTGCTCAATTTGAACTCTGGCGGTGAAGCCAATCGTCCGTTATACGCCAGTGACATGGTGATCACAGGCAGCACTTTCGGTAATGATGCGGCCTACATGGACATCGTACAGTCTAAGCTCAGCGGTAACTACAATATCGATGACAGCTCTAACATCGACTTTGGTATCCAAGTCACCGAGGTAAGCAATCGTTCGGTCTCCAGCAATGTCCAGCTCGATAACTGGGGCGGCTTGACACCTCCCGGATCACTGACTGACGCTGTGGTACGTTCTTCTATCGACGGTCAGTTTGATGAGTTGTCCGGTAGTGGCCACCCTGAACTGCAAACCGAATTTTTCTCCGCCAGCCTGGCTGACCTACAAGCTGCTGGAGAAGCCTATTACGCGGCAACGGGTAAAGATTACGCCGGCACCGGTGACTGTGGCACAGGCTACTGTGCCAGCACGGATTGGGGTAACGACATTCGAACAACTGAAGAATCATTATCCGCTTACATCCAACTGAATTGGTCTGGTGAAATCGCGGACATGCCCGCTAACTTTCGAGCCGGCGTTCGCTACGAAGAAACCGATGTGACTTCGGCAGCGAAAAGCGTCCTCTATGACAGCACCGTCTGGTTAGCGCCCGGCGAGGAAGTACTGGTGTTACCCGCGGAAGATGCTGACGGCAACCTCATTCAAGGCTTCGAAGACATTGAGGCAACCTATGATCTGATGCTGCCAAGTCTTGATCTCGATGTTGAAGTGCTCGAAGACATCGTCTTGCGATTCTCCTATAGCGAGACCATTACGCGACCGAGCTACAACGACATCAAGGGTGGCCTCAGCGTATCGGGTCGGGTGCAATATCGAACCAACACCATTCCTGGAGCATTTGCGGGCAACCCAAGCTTGGTGCCGATCCAGTCAGACAATATCGACCTCTCTCTCGAGTGGTACTATGGCGCTGACAGCTACTTCTCGCTGGGTTACTTTGAGAAGGACGTCAAGAACTTCATTGGTACCGGTCTTGAAGATGTACCTATCTTCAATATTCCGAACGTCATTGGCGGTCAACTGTGGGAAGACGCGAAGACTGCTGGCGGCTACGCAGACACCGACTATGGCGCTATTGGTAACTACATCATTGAGAACAATGCCGACAGCCCCGCCGTCAACACGGACGTTTCACCCGCTGAAATTTATGGACAAGACGGTGACCCAGCCCTCATTTGGCGGTTAACGCGTCCTGTGAATCAGCGAGAAGCGGCCGTTGATGGTGTGGAAATTAATCTTCAGCATACCTTTGGCGATACCGGCTTCGGATTTATTGCGAACGCCACCTTCGCGAACGCTGACATTGGTTATGATGTTTCCAAGCCAGAGGAAGGACAATTTGTGCTTAATGGCCTCAGTGATTCGGCAAACCTGATTGCTTTCTACGACAAGAACGACCTACAAGTTAGGTTGGCTTATAACTGGCGAGATGACTTCTTGGCCGGAGCGGGTCAAGGTCAAGGAACCAACACCAACCCAACCAATGTTGAAGCCTATGGGCAGCTCGATTTAGGCATTACCTATCGGGCGACTGACAACCTCACGGTTTATTTCAGCGGTATTAACATTACCGAAGAAACAGTCCATGTCTACGGTTTAACTAAGGACCAAGTGCTACAAGCGGTTCAGGGTGGTCCGAGATACGATCTTGGTATCCGCTACGAGTTCAACTAGTCTTTTGACCCTCAAAAAAACCGCTCACTTGAGCGGTTTTTTTATTTATGACGTATAGAAGAATAGTTATCCTATTAACCAAACTGATCGGCTTAGGATCCAGAGAGTTATGACACGCCCAATTAAACGTATTGTCATAGTGGGTGGAGGCTCTGCCGGCTGGCTTGCCGCTGGGGTCATCGCCGCAACCTATGTAAGCGGAGAGAGAGAGGGAGGCTTGCAGGTCACTTTGATCGAGTCTCCTGACATCAGCACCATTGGTGTCGGTGAGGGCACTTGGCCCTCAATGCGAAAAACTCTTTCTCGCATCGGTATTTCTGAAACAGATTTCCTATCTCGATGTGATGCCAGTTTTAAGCAGGGCACTGAATTTTTTGACTGGCAACCTGAAAGAGGTGCTTCTTACACCCATCCTTTCTCTCCGCCCCACGGGTTTGATCAGTTTAACCCGGCGTCCGCGTTCTTAGCTCTTCGAGGACAACCCCGTTTCGACCAAACCGTATGTGCACAAACAACCCTTTTCGAGGAGGGACAAGCGCCCAAGCAGCTCACCGCCCCAGAATATGTTGGCGCGAGCAATTATGGTTACCACCTCGATGCGGGTAAGTTTGCAGAACTCTTGCAAGAGCATTGTGTCACACACCTGCAAGTGGAGCATATTATTGCGAACGTTAGCGCGGTCACACCGGCAAGCAACGGCGACATTGCCTCGCTTGAGACTGACCGTACTGAACCTATCGAAGGAGATCTATTCATCGATTGCAGTGGTACACGCGGTCTATTGATCAAAGAGCATTACAAGGTCGACTTTAAGCCTTTGGGCCATTTTCTCTTCAACAACCGCGCAGTCGCGACGCAAGTTCCTTATCTTGATGAGCAAGATCCCATCGCATCCTGCACCCTTGCAACGGCACAAGAGGCCGGCTGGATATGGGACATTGGATTGACCAGCCGTCGCGGCGTTGGCTATGTTTTTTCAAGCCACCACCAGTCGAATGACCAGGCAATAGACAACTTGTATCAATACATCGAAAAGAGCCTACCGGCCGAGGCCGCGAGACGTTTAACTACCCGGGTCATCGATTTTGTACCTGGACACCGCCGAACATTCTGGCATAAAAATTGTGTGGCCTTAGGAATGGCCGCTGGATTCATTGAGCCGTTAGAAGCTTCCGCCTTGGTTCTGGTTGAACTCGGAGCTGCCATGATCGCAGACGAATTGCCTCCCAACCGGCTGGCTATGGATCGGGTTAGTCGACGCTATAATGATCGGTTTTCATATCGCTGGACTCGCATTGTCGATTTCTTAAAATTACATTATGTTCTTTCCAGGCGGCCAGAGCCCTACTGGCGAGATCACTCCTGTGAAAAGAGTATTCCCGAGGCTTTGGTCGAACAACTAGAAACTTGGAAGTATCGCTCACCCTGGCACGAGGATCAGTTTCATGCGGACGAAATGTTTCCCTCGGCAAGCTATCAGTATGTGCTGTATGGCATGGGTTTCCGTCCGAATCAGAGAAGGCGGCTCGCGCGAGGGCGAGATCAACAAGATAAGCTTGGAGAAGAGATTTTTCACAAAACCAAGCAAGAGGCCAAGCGCCTTCGTCAGGCAATGCCTAGCAATAGAGACCTGCTCAGCAAAATAAAAGCTCACGGGTTAAAGCGCATTTAGCCAATCAAGGGGCAGCGAGTTTATGGGCAATTTCGAGGTACTTAATCCAAAGCAGCATCGAGACCTATCAGTCATACGCCAGCGTGGCGCAAATTATGGTGACAACGTGATGTTGAGTTTGACCTACCCTTTTGAATTTAGAGCCTTGCAGGCGGAATATCCGATTCTATTTAAAAAGTCGGAAGACACCGGACAATTTCAAGCGATCGCTCTGTTTGGATTTTCATCTGATGAGAACCTTTTTTTGAAGGGTGATACCTGGCAAGCGCGCTCGCTACCACTTGCCATCAAGCGTGAGCCCTTTCTACTCGCGGAGCGACGATCAGCTAACTCGGATACTCCACAAGACTTTGTGATTTCAATGAACATGGATCATCCGCGTATCACCCTCCCCGGAGGCGATCCGCTTTTTACCGAGGATGGCGATCCGACCGCGAATCTCCAAGAAGTCATGGGCTATTTAAAAGCGATGCAAGAGGGTTATGAACAAAGCCAACAGTTTTTCGCGGCGCTTGAACGTGAGCAGCTGCTAACTACGATTAATGTCGACATCCCCTTGCCAGACCCCATTGAACTTACCGGGTTTTACTCCATTGACGAGGAGCAACTTCAAGCGCTATCCGCTGAAGCGATGCAGCGTCTGCAACAGGCTGGGTGGATCACACCCATCTATATGCAACTGGCATCCTTGAGCCAAATGACTGGCCTCATCCAGAAAAAAATAGCGTTGAGTGATCCCAGCAATAGCCAACACTAGTCCTATGCAGACCATTCGAGAAACTACGACTAAGGCTTTTCAAACCCGTTCCGAAGCTCTACTCACGGCAAATACACCGCTGGTCATTCGAGGACTTATCAGTCACTGGCCCGCCGTCGAGCTGGCACAGTCATTTCCAGAACAATTCGTCACACAACTCGGACAAACCGCTCATTCAGATCCGGTCACGGCATTTATCCTTGAACCTGAGCATCAGGGTCGCGTCTTTTACAACTCAAACTGCACCGACTTCAACTTCTCAACCTTAAGAGTCTCACTGATAGACGCCATCGCGAAACTCCTTGAGTTTAACCAGGCGGCACGCCCATCAACTCTGTATGTCGGCTCGATGAACATCGATCACTGGTTACCACAATTTGCCTTGAGCAACAGAGCTCCTGTCGAATTGGCGGGGTCTCTGGCCAGTCTCTGGTTGGGCAATAAAAGCACCATTGCCGCGCACTTTGATTTTCCCGACAATTTAGCCTGTGTTGTTGCAGGCAGACGGCGTTTCACGTTATTGCCCCCTGCACAATTGTCTAACCTCTATGTAGGCCCGCTCGACCTCACACCCGCCGGTCAACCCATTAGCATGGTTGACTTCCGAGATCCGGATTTCGCCCGTTTTCCTCGCTTTGAGCAAGCGCTCACGCACGCCGTTCAGGCGACCCTGGAACCCGGCGATGCCGTTGTGATCCCCAGCATGTGGTGGCATCACGTTGAAAGCCTCGACAGTCTCAACGCCCTGGTTAACTATTGGTGGCGGCAGAATACAGTCAGCAGTGGCCCCCCATTGGCCGCACTACAACACGCAATGCTAGCCTTTAAGGACCTCGCTCCGCATCAAAAACAAGCGTGGCAAGCGCTCCTCAATTTTTATGTCTTTGAACAGGACGATACGCGGTTCGAGCATATACCCGAGCCAGCGAGGGGTGTCCTCAACCCATTGACACCCAGTATGGCAGCCCGCATCAAAGCAATGATCCGGCAACTTCTCAAATAGAGGCTTTAATTATGAATCATCAAAATCCTGTGAGCAGAGTCGTCATTGTTGGTGGAGGCACCGCCGGATGGATGACGGCGGCAGCCTTGTCAAAACTCATTGGCCAAACACTGGCAATTACGCTGGTCGAATCTGAAGAGATCGGGACCGTAGGCGTTGGAGAAGCGACCATACCAACGCTATTGACGCTTCATAAGCTCCTTAAAATCGATGAACGAGAGTTTCTCAAGTCCGTTAAAGGGACCATCAAACTCGGCATTCAATTTGAAAATTGGCTGAGAGCTGATCACCGCTATATCCATTCTTTTGGCTATACCGGCGAGTCTTGCTGGGCCGCGGGATTTCAACATTTCTGGCTAAAAAGTCGCAGCTTAGGGCATGACGTCTTAGGTTATGGTGAGTATGCACCTGAACTGGCCGCGGCCAAGGCCAACAAGTTCGGCTTCTTAAAGCCTGAGCCTTTAAACTATGCCTACCACTTAGAGGCCAGTGGCTATGCCAAGTTTCTACGCGGAATCGCGGAGCAGCATGGCGTTACACGAAAAGAAGGGAAAATCGTCTCAGTCGATCAAAGCGACAGCGGAGACATAGCATCAGTAATGCTGCAAGATGGTCAGTCGGTCACAGGAGACCTATTTATCGATTGCAGCGGCTTTGCAGGGTTGTTGATCGATAAAACGCTAAAAGTCGGCTTCGACGACTATTCCCACCATTTGCCCTGCGACAGCGCCGTGGCGGTTCAAACTCAAAGCGTGTCCGATCCGGTTCCTTACACCCGAGCGATGACCCATTCCGCGGGTTGGCAATGGCGTATTCCCCTACAACACCGCGTGGGTAACGGTCTGGTCTACAGTAGCGCGTTTTACTCGGACGACGAAGCCATCGCTCGATTAACCCGCAATACGGAAGGAGAAATATTGACCGATCCGCGAGTGATTCGGTTTAAAACGGGTCAACGACAGCACCATTGGTATAAAAACTGCGTTGCCATCGGGCTGTCTGCGGGTTTCATAGAGCCAATGGAATCCACCAGTATCCATTTGATCATGCGAGCCATTATCCGCTTGATGCAGATGTTTCCTCATCATGGCAGTCGTGACGC
>Ga0222718_10003934_pt1 | contig 12535 bp, 9 predicted proteins | sample C33_27DmetaG_FD_165045 | JGI IMG/M metagenome (GOLD analysis project Ga0222718, IMG submission 165045) | Estuarine water microbial communities from San Francisco Bay, California, United States - C33_27D | ecosystem: Environmental > Aquatic > Marine > Unclassified | place: USA: California... | reverse complement strand
CGACGAGCGGCGCTGCGAGCATCGCAGCGGCGAGCCGCGCGTTCTCGTCGCCGCCCAGCCAGGCGGCGCCGCCTGCGAGCGCGGCGAGCCACGCGACGGTCCTGCCGCGCGCGGTCCACTCGAGCGTGCTGTTCGGCGTCGCCATGGTCCGTGCCTGCTGCTAGTCCGGCAGCGGTGTGCCCGCGAGCGTCTCCTGCAGCAGCGCGGCCGGGTCGGCGCCGGACCGGGGCGTGAGCCGGTGCGCCCACGCCGGCGCCAGCAGCTCGCGCACGTCGTCCGGCACGACGAAGTCGCGGCCGTGCACGTAGGCGCGCGCCCGGCAGGCGCGGTGGAGCGCCTGCGCGCCGCGCGTGCTGACGCCCTGCAGGATGTCCGTTGAGGTGCGCGTGCGGTTCGCGAGCTCGACGATCAAAGCCGCGAGCTCGCGGTCGCACCGGACCGAGTCGACCGCGCGCCGAGCCGCGAGCAGGTCGTCACGCGAGGCGACCGGCTCGACCCCGTCAGCGAGCCGGTGGCCGTCCTCGCGGCTCACGACCTCGACCTCGAACTCGGGGTCGAGGTGGCCGAGCTCGATGCGGATCAGGAACCGGTCGAGCTGGTTGTCGGGGAGCATGTAGGTCCCCGCGGTAGACAGCGGGTTCTGGGTCGCGATCACGAAGAACGGCTCAGGCAGCTCGAACGTCTCGCGGTCGACGGTCACGCGTCGCTCGGCCATGCACTCCAGCAGCGCCGACTGGGTGCGCGGCGGCGTGCGGTTGAGCTCGTCGGCCATCAGCACCGAGGTGAACACCGGGCCCTTGCGGAAGGTCAGCTCGCCCGTGCGCGGGTGGTAGACCTGCGCTCCGATGAGGTCGCTGGGGAGCAGGTCGGAGGTGCACTGCACCCGCTGGAACGGCAGGTCGAGCGACTGCGCGAGCGTGCGCGCGAGCAGCGTCTTGCCGACGCCTGGGAGATCCTCGATGAGCAGGTGGCCGCCCGCGATCAGCGCGATCACGGCCTGCTCGACGGCCTGGGCCTTGCCGTGAACCGTCTGGCCGACGGCGTCGATGAGTCGTTGCGCGAGCGGGGTCATTCGCTGTTCAGGGTCCGGCACGAGATGCTAGCACCGGCGTCGTCGAGAAAGGCAGCGGGGGTCGGCTGCAACGAGGCGCTCGCGGCCTCGGTTCGCTGGCCTGCCGTTCTGCGCGCGGCTACTTTCCATCCGTGAGCGATCTCCTCGTTGCGAAGTTTCACGCGCGCGGCCACCTGATCGACAGCGGCCTGCTGTCGGACGCGATGGAGGCCGTCGACGCCGCCGGCGCGGCCTACGAGATCACGCGGCTCGAGATCGGCAAGCTGCGCCACGACGCGAGCGAGATGGAGCTGGAGGTGCGCGCGCCGGACCACGACACGTTCGTGCGCGTGCAGGCCGACCTGATGTCGCTCGGGCTGAGCGAGCTGGAGACCGAGGACGCGGTCTGGGAGCCGGTCGACATCGCGGGCACGGCGCCCGCCGGCTTCTACTCGACCACCAACCTCTCGACCCAGGTGCGGGTCGAGGGCCGCTGGATCCACGTCGAGAAGCAGCGCATGGACGCCGCCGTGGTCGACGCCGGCGACGGCGTGCCGACCTGCGTGAAGCTGCGGGACTTGGAGGTCGGGATGCGGTGCGTCGTCGGGTTCGAGGGGATCCGGGTGTCGGCGCCGACGACCCGGAAGCGCAAGCGCGGCAACTTCGGCTTCATGCAGGGGGGCGTCAGCTCGGAGCGCCGCCTCGCCGCGCAGGTCAAGGAGGTCGCCGACGCCTGGCGCGAGGTGCGCGCCGCGGGCCGCAAGGTCGTGCTGGTCGCCGGGCCGGTCGTCGTGCACGTCGGCGCGGCGCCGACGCTGTCGGCGATCCTGCGCGCGGGCCTCGTCGACGGGCTGCTCAGCGGCAACGCGCTCGCCGTGCACGACATCGAGGTCGCGCTCTACGGCACGAGCCTCGGCGTCGAGCTCGCCACCGGCCGCCCCGCGGTGCACGGCCACATGCACCACATGCGCGCGATCAACGTCGTGCGGCGGGCCGGCAACATCCCCAACGCGGTCGCGCAGGGCGTGCTGAGCACCGGCGTGATGCACGCGTGCGTCGAGGCGCGCGTGCCCTACTGCCTCGCCGGCTCGATCCGTGACGACGGTCCGCTGCCCGACACCGAGATGGACCTGATCGCGGCGCAGGCCGGCTACGCCGAGCTGCTCCAGGGTGCTGGCATGGTCGTCATCCTCAGCTCCATGCTGCACGGCATCGGCACGGGCAACATGATCCCCGCCGACGTGCTGACGGTCTGCGTGGACATCCACCCGGCCGTCGTCAGCAAGCTGAGCGACCGCGGCTCCGCGCAGAGCCAGGGGATCGTGACCGACGTCGGCGCGTTCCTCGCGGGCATCGCGGCCGAGCTCGGCGTGTCCGTGCCGGAAGCCTGAGCCCGGTCCGGCGGCCGAGGGCTACGGGGAGCGGCGCCCACGTGCCGATAGGCCCCATGTGAACGGCCCATCCCTGCGCGTCCTGATCGCCACCACCGCGTCGCTGCAGCTGGCGCTCGCGCAGCAGCAGGACGAGCCCTTGGCCGCGCTGCGGCTCGCCCTGCCGGAGGTCGTGCTGGCTGACTGCGATGACTCTATCGACGTCGCCGACTTCGGATTGGGAGGCGGCGGCGTGGCCGCGCCGCCGCGCGCCCTGCGGTTCGACGCCAAGGACGGCTGCGTCACCCCGGGCGGTGTGCGCGTCGCGTGCCGCAGCGCCGGAGTCAAGCTGACGTTTCCTTCGGGCCGGGAGCTCCTGGTCGCGCCCGACGGGGCGCTGCACCTGCGCAGCGGCGAGGTCGCTGGGCCGTTCGGCGCTGGCGTCGAGCTGCTGCTCGCCGACGGCGCCAGGGTCCGGATCGCGCTCGCGCAGGGACGGCGCAACCGGCTGCGGGACGTGTGGGTCGTGCACGGTGCGCGCGCGCTGCAGCCCTGGCGCCGCGGCGCCGAGTCTCGGCGCACGGACCGCGTGCGCGCGTGGTCGGGCGTGCGGCTCGCGTGCTGCGGCGACGGCGGCGACCTCTACCGACCGCTCGGGCTGGGCGCGCTGCTGGTGCTCGAGCGCGTGCTCGTGGAAGCCGCGCGGCGGGAGCAAACGCCGACCGAGCGGCTCGTCGTGTGGACCGGCCCGCTGGAGCGCTCGCTCGAGCACATGCCGCGCCAACACCGGGAGACCCAGCAGCACGTCCGGCGCGCGGTCGCCGCCGTCGAGGCGGTCGCCGAGCAGGGCGCTGCGATCTTCCGCGACGGCGCAGCGCTGCGTCGCGCCAGCCGCGAACGCCTCCGCTGGCTGCTCGGCGTCGGCTTCGAGCTCGAGCTGGAGCTCGACGGTCCGCTGGCGCCGCGGCTCCAGCTGTTCGCCGGCCGCAGTCCGCTGCCGATGGTCGAGTGGACCCTCGGAGCTGCGGGCGCGGCCTATCTGACCAACCCCAACCCCGACCAGCTGGGCAAGCGCTGGCACGGCAACGGGACGCGGATGCCCCGCGTCGCGCCCGAGCTGCAGGTCCGCGAACACCTCGAGGAGCGACCGCGCGCGCTCGAGCTGCTGCGCCGTCTCGCCGGCGGCCGCTAGCACGCCGCCGCCGCGGATCAGCGCCGCGCGTCGGCGGCCTGCTGCGCGGCCTTGGAGCGGTGCTCCCGCAGCGCGGCGGTCACCGCAGCGTCGCGTTCGTCCATCTTCAGCAGCGCGTCGAGCGCCGACCGGGTCCCGGTCGCGCCGATCGTCAGCAGGACCATGCGCCGGTCCTCGCTCCGGGCCAGGTTGCGCAGGCGTCGGCCCAGCACGTCGGTGGCCTGCTCGCCGTGCAGCACCTTGCTGATGCGGCCGAGGCACCGCGCGTAGCGCGGGTCGGTCACCGGTCCGAGCGACACGGCCAGCGCCTCGACGAGGCCGTCCAGCCGCTGCTCGGCGCAGAGGGTCGCGAGCGCGATCTTGTAGTCGACGTCGTCCACCTCGCCCGCGGCGCGCGCCATCAGGCGGCTCCAGTGCACGCCGGCGAGCTGGCCGCGCAGGTCGCTGCGTTCGGTGAGGAGCTGCGCGGCCTCGTCGCGGACCCGGGCGTCGCCCCCGAGCGCGAACTGGACCAGGCTCGAGGCCGTCACGCCTGGGGGCGCGCCGCGCTCGGACGCGGCGAGCAGGCGCGCCAGGCGCAGCACCGGGTCGCCGTCGCGGTCCTTGCCGACCAGCGGGTGGCTGCCCTGCCACCCGACCAGCTTGAAGTAGGGCGCTTCGCTGCTCGGCAGCCCGAGGCGCTGCGCGACAGCGCTCGCGTCCTGCAGGCAGAACAGCCGCGTCTGTCGCGGGGTCGGGCGGTTGTGGAGCGAGAGCTTCGGCCAGTCGAGGACCGTCACGGCGCGGGCGCCGTCGAGGCCTCGCACGGCCTCGAGCACCTGCACGCGGTGCAGGGTCAGCGCGTCGCCTCGGGACGTCTTGCCGACCTGGCGACCGACGAGCACGGCGTCGGCCGAGACCAGGCCGCGGCGGAGGTTCTGTCCGGTCGTCGTCGCCGCGAGGGCGAGCGCGGAGCAAACGAAGAAGAGGGGTCGCATCATCAGTTGCCGTAGAAGACCTGCTCGCGCAGGTAGGCCATGTTGAGGGTGTTGAACGCCGTCTCGAAGCTCGTGGCGGTCGTGTACGAGAGGCCCGGGCTCATCACGTTGGTGGCGCCCGCGGGGAACAGGTCCGCGTTGCGGATGTGCCCGTTGGCCGAGCCCGGGAAGTTGACGTCGTCGTCGCCGTAGAGCCCGCTCGGCATCGGGCCGTTCTCGACGAGGCCGACCGAGTGGCCGCACTCGTGCGCGGTGACCGTCGCCGTGAAGCGCGCGAGGTCGGTGATCGCGCGGTCGATCGCCATGGCGCGGCCGTCGCTGAGCAGGCCCGTGAGCCGGTCGGCGTCGAGCGCGGCTTCGCCGATCGGGGTGCCGCCGAGCGCAGACGTGAACGGGTCGAAGGTGACGCGGAAGTTGGTCACCGCAGGGCTGCGCAGCCCGGAGTCGACGATCGTGTGCAGGAACACCCCGAGGCGGCTGCCGAAGAAGTCGTCGTCGGTGTTGTCGTTCTGAGACGCGTTCGACGGGTCGAAGATCGCGAGGCCCAGGACGCCGCTGTTGCCGCTCGCGTCGGCCGAGCCTGCGACGCTGACCGCGCTGTAGCCGAGCGAGCCGTAGGTGACGTTGGTGTTGCCGTTGAACGATCCCGCCGGCCGGGTCAGCGTGAAGGTGACGTTCGCGCCGCTGTAGTAGGCCTGGAGGTCTGCGATCAGCGCGGCCTTGAACAGGGCGAGGACGACCTCGTTGCTGTCCATGCCCGCCTCCACGTCGGGGATCGGCGTGGCCGAGGTCAGGCCGAGCACGCGCGCGAGGTCCTCGAAGTCGCTGACGCCGTTGGCGCCCGGCGTCACGTCGACCTGGACGCCGGCGCCGCCGGGCGCGGTCGCGTAGGACTCCAGGTCCCGGTCGAAGTCGACGAACCAAACCTGGCTCGGATTGGCGTTGGTCTCGAAGGGCTGCAGCGCGTCGGTGAACGGACGCACCGTCAGCGAGAACGACGCGGGCGCCGACGACAGGCCGCTCACGTCAGCGACGATCGCGGTCACCGTCGCCGGCCCCGTCGGGAACTGCACCGACGGCGGGACCCGGAAGGTCGCCTTGGCGCCGGTCGCCTGCACCTGGAGCAGGAAGGGGGCGAGGTCGGCGCCCGCCGGCTGGCTGCCGGCGTCGGTCTGCACCGCGACGCTCGCAGTCAGCACGATCTGGGACGTGGCGACGGCGCTGTTGTCGGAGTACTCGAGGTCCAGCTCCCAGCCGTTCGTCGGGACCTGGAGGATCCCGCCGGCAGGGCCCGTGCCGTTCAGCTCGTCGTCGATGTCCGCGATCGTGATGTCGTCGATGCTGGGCGCCGCGCCGTCGCTGGTGCCGATCGTGACGGGGTCACCGGCGCCCTGCGGCGCCGCGTTCGCGCCGCCGACGACGTCGTTGCCCGGGCCGAGCGCGATCGCCGAGCTGCCGGGCGTGAAGCTGACGCCGGCGCCGAGCGTCACCGAGAGGGTGTTGGCGCTTAGCAGCGTGGGTGGTTGCGTGACGTCCCCGAGGGTGTCCCCACCGCTCACCGCGAGGTCTTCGGTGGTCAGCAGCGCGCCGCTCGTGAGCACGATCGGCTGGGAGAACGCCAGCAGCAGCGCGTCGCCGGCGGCCGGTGCTGCCCCCGCTCCGGAGAACGCGGCGGCGACGATCACCGGAGACGAGGTGGGGGCGCCGCCACCTCCTCCCCCCCCTCCGCCGCAAGCGGCGAGGGCGAGCAGGAGCAGCGTCGCGAGATTCTGCTGATGCGAACGGTGCTTCGTTCCGATCATGTTCCTATGGCCAAGTGGGCGTTGTGGGCGGCGCACCGATACGTGCGGGCGGGAGCTTCGGCGCCGCGCGCCGTCGGCGCGGACGGGCGTCCGCTGCAGCGACCCTGGCGCCTGCGCTCGGAGCGCGCGGTCACCGAGGCCGGGCGCGTGCGCGCGGCGCGGCCGCGGGCTCGCTGGCCCAAGCTGCTGGGGTGGGGGTGCATCGGGGTCGCCTCTGTCGCAGCCGTGGCGCCGGGAACTCCGGCGGCATGGCATGTTGGGGTATCGGCCACGGCGGAGCCAGCGCATGAGCCGCGGGGTCCGTCGATGGCGATCGACGCGCTGGAGTTCGACGAGCAGCTGGGCGCGTTCCGCTGGGAGGACGCTGCCCCAGACGCTCGGAGCCGGTTCGTGCTGCTGGGCGAGGACTATGCGCCGATCGAGGTCGTCGATGCCATCGGGCCGTCGCCCTGGCGGCCGACGGCGGCGCAGGCGGCGCGCTGGCCCGCGGGGCAGACGGTGCACGGCTTCGTGCTCAGTGTCGTGAACGGCCGCACCGTAAAGAGCCCTATGATCCGATTCGTCTGGCAATGACAGGGAAGTCTCGGTGACACCGCGGGGCCGCAGGTTGTCTCAGTCCTAACTTAACTTGCGTAAAGGGGATACCGAAATTCCTCAGGTGGGGGGAAGAGCCCCTCGCGAACGCAACTGGGACATACAGCGGATGATGAAACTCGCGGTCGGTGAGGTCGTAGAGGGCTACCGGATCACACGGTTCCTCGGTCGTGGCGGATTCGCCACGGTCTACCTGGCAGAGAACGAGCAGACTGGCGCCAAGGTCGCCCTGAAGGTGGGCGGGATGACCGGCGGGGGCCGGCAGGTGACGCGCCTGCTCGAGGTCACCTCCCGTCGGACGGTCGAGGGGATCAGCCCGGATGAGCTCCCGGCCGAAGCTGTGTTCTTCGAGCCGCGCGGCGTCCGCATCGACCTGTTCGACGAGCAGGAGGTCCAGGCCATGCTGCGCGCCGAGGGCGACCTGCTCTCCGGCTGCAGCCACGACAACCTCGTCGGCGTCAAAGAGAACCTCGTGATCGACGGCCGGCCGGTGCTGGTGCTCGACTACGTGCGCGGCAAGACCCTGCGGGAGAAGGTCCGCAGCCTCGACGGCATCCACCTCAATTGGTTCCTGGCGGTCGTGCGGGCGCTGGTGTCCCTGCGGGACACGGGCGCGCTCGCGTATCACGGCGACCTCAAGCCCGAGAACATCATCGTCAAGCCGAGCGGCAAGGTCGTGCTGCTCGACCCCGCGATGCGGCTCCCGGAGCGACCGGTGGTCACGACCACGCCGCACTACAACCCGCTGCTGCTGACGGACAGCAAGGCGGACGTGATGGCGATCGGGATCATGATCTACGAGATCCTCACGGGCACCCTGCCCTTCGACGAGGTCCCGTGGGAGTTCGCCGGCTGCCAGAGCGGCGGCGAGACCCAGCGGCTCTCGCTGAGCTACTTCTTCAGCTACACGCCGCCGCACGTCCTCAACCCGAAGACGCCCGAAGAGCTGGAGCGGATTGTCTACCGCTGCATCACGGTGCAGGACTACGGACTGACGGAGCTGCAGTCCGATTTCGAGACGTTCATCAGCAAGGCCTGATCGACGTCCGCCGGCGGCGCCCCGCGCGGGCGCGCGCCGTCTCCTCGATGCCATCGGCTGCGCCGGCTCGCAGCGCTGCTCGAGGCGCGCGCCGCTGCGAATACGCTGCCACGAATCGCTGATGGTGCGGGGCGAAAGCTCGCTCGTCACGGTTGTGAAACAGGCGTGCGCGTGGCTTCCCGCTGCCCAGGATGTCGTCTAGACTTGCAGGAAGACCCGCATGTTCGCGGGCCGTTTCTCGTTCCCTTCCCCTGCAGGCTTTCCATGCAAACGCGCAACCTCGCGCTGGCGGTCCTCGCCAGCGCTGGCGCTGCCTTCGCGCAGTGCAACGCTCTTCAGCCGACGCTGGTCCGGACGTTCGATCCGTGGTCGGTGAGCTTCTACTACCCGAGCAGCAACGGCAACACGCTCAACCAATACGTTGACGTGTCCGTCACCGTCCCGCTGACGATCAACCAGATCCTCACGACGAGCTACGACCAGGGTGCTGGCTCGACCACGCCGCCCGACCAGGTCGGCAACATCGCCGAGGTCCGCATCTACACGACGCCGGTGACGCACATCGGCGCCGAGCAGACCCCGAGCCTTTGGACCCACGTCGCGACGGGTGAGATGACCATCGTCGCCTGGAACGGCGACTGCGTGACGCAGAACTTCAAGGACCCGACCACGGGCGCACCCGCCAGCTTCGTGATGCCGGCGGGCGACTACGGCTTCTGCATCGAGTACATCCCGACGACCTGGCAAGGCACGACCTCGCTGCCGCAGACCAACGTCCCGCTGCTCAACCCGGGCAACCTGTCGACGATCGGCTACTCGCCGCTCAACTACCCCGACCCGCTCAACGGTGACCAGTTCATCCAGCTGAGCAACGGCGACATCCAGACCAGCGGCTGGCAGACGGTCGACGCGACGGGCGTCCTCAACCCGAACACGAACATCGGCGGCACCTTCGCGGACCAGCCGAACATCGCGTTCGACTACACGGCCGACCCGGCCGCCGGCGCTTCGACCTCGGTCGGCGGCGGCTGCTACAACCTGCCGTTCATGATCTACGAGCAGATCGCTGCCAACACGACGCCGATCGACGTCGCCGGCACGGCCTACACGGCGATCCTGACCCCGTCGGCCAACGGCGGCTTCTACCAGATCAGCTCGGGTGGCATCCCCTACCTGCCGCCGCCTGCTGGCGCGACGAACCTGACCCAGGGCGGCGCTGCGCCGACCCCGGCGGCCAGCTCGAGCGGCTCGTGGGACGACGCGACGGTCGGCTACACGCCGGCGATCCCGCTCGCGGTCCCGGCTCCGGGCGGCGGCCTGCAGGCCACCGAGCTCGGCATCAACTCCAACGGCAAGATCTACTTCGACACCGTTGCGCCGACCGACACCTCGTTCGCCTACAACGGCGCGAACTACGGCGGCCTGGGCCCGTTCACGGACCTCGCCACGCAGTGGGCGATCTTCAACACCGACCTCGACCCGACCGCGGGTGGTGACATCTACGTGATGGAGCCGAGCCCGAACCTGGGCGGCATCATGGTCTGGTGGGACAACGTCCCGAACTGGCCCGCTGTCGCCGGCGTCACCTGCAGCATGTCGATCGAGTTCACGGTCGACGGCTCGGTCGTCAACATCGCCTACGGCACCAACCTCGCGAACGACGGTGGCGGCAACGACGCCATCATCGGCTTCAGCGGCGGCAACGGTGAGCCGGTCGGCGTGGCCATCGACTGGTCGGCCATCCCGTCGCTCCCGGGCGCTGCGGTCTCGGGCGACGGCTCGTCGGCCCCTGAGCTGGCCGCGACGGCGCGTCCGGTCGAAGGCACGGCCACCGACCTCGTCGTCGGCAACCTGCCGGCCTACACGCCGGGCATCCCGGCGATCGCGTTCTACGCGCTGAACATCGGCGCGTCGCCGCTGCCGATCGACCTGAGCGTCATCGGCGCGCCGGGCTGCTTCTTCTACCCGGCTGCGGCGCCCACGCCGCTGCTGGTCACGGGGATCGAAGACCTGGCCAACAACCCGGGCGTCATCTCGCTGCCGCTGAGCATCCCGGCCGGCGCTGCGGGCAACGACGTGTTCGTCCAGGCCGCGGTCTGGAACGACCTGCTGCCGCCGAACAACGCTAACCTGACGTTGAGCAACGGCATCTGCCTCAAGGTCGGCTCGCTCTAAGGAGCAGCCTCGACCGCGCGGTCGCCGGCTCCGGGCCGGCGCCCAGCGCTCATGCTCCCGGGCGATCCGCCCGCGGAGCACGCGCTCGACAGAGCGCCCCAACCTGCGACACGTGCCGCGCTCTGCCTGCGCAGATTGACCGTCTTCGCGGGCTTGGAGTAGGCTTGAAAGGAGCCCCCGCGCGCCCGATGGCGCAGCGTCCGTGTTCGCCATGATGCTCACCCTCTCTCTCTTGGCCTGTGTGGGGCTCACGGGGCCGGAAGGCTCGGCCACAGCGGCGCGTCGGCCGACCTACCACCAGGTCGCGTTCGTCAACGACACGCAGTCTCACGGTGTGGTCGGGGACGCCTACCTCTCCCTCAACGAGGCGATCCGACTGCACAACGGCACGCTCACGGCCGCGCAGCTGTCGTCGGCCGAGCAGGCGCAGCTGACCCTGATCCCGGGTTCGGTGACGACCGATGTGACCTGGATCGACATCGACTCCGAGGCGATCCCGACGATCGTCGTGCAGCAGGACCTGGACACGATCGTCAACACGCCGTTCGGCCTGTTCCTCCGCGGAGAGGGCGGCCGCGTGACGCTCGACCTCAGCGCGCCCGGCGTGACCCGCGGGATCCACTCGACGAGCAGCAGCCTGGTGCTGCAGGGGCTCGGCTTCGTCGGCGGGGTAGCAGGCGTCGAGGTGATCCAGGCTGACGCCACCGGTCAGCCCGGCTGCACGGTGCTCGACTGCCGCTTCGAGAACCTCACGCAGTTCGGCCTCCGGGTCGAAGGCGGCCTCGCCGGCGGCGTCGGCCGGCTGATCGTAGAGGACTGCGTCTTCAGCGGCGTCCCCGACGCGGTCGTGTTCGACGAGAGCCCGGCGGACCGGACCACGATTTTCGAAGCGCGGGACGTGCGCGTCGAAGGCGCGGCCAACGGCTTCGACTTCGACTGCGGCAGCGGCGGCACCGCGCGCTTCACCCTCGACCGCTGCGAGGTCAGCTGCTCCTCGACCGGCGTCGACGTCGCCGCGCCGGCGACCAACGGCCGCGCCATGCTGGTCGAGGGGGTCCACCTCCGCGTGCGCGCGCCGGTCTGCGCGCGCATCGACGGCGCTGCCGACGCGGTCACGTGGGCGCAGTGCTCGATGTGGAGCCTGCTGGCGCCAGCGGGCGGAGCCGCGCTCGAGCTCGGCAGCCTGGGCGATCAGGTCTACGGCGACCTCCGCGAGCTTCGCTGCGACGGCGACGTCACGATCGCCACGGGCGGCGCACCGCTGCCGCTCCGCGTGCGCAACATGCGCTGTCGCGACGGCGCGGTCGCGCTGTCCACGCAGCCCGGCCAGGCGCTGGAGGTGACGGAGTCGCGCTTTGTCGGCTGTGTCGTCGAGAGCCTCGGCAGCGGCGCCGTGGCGTACGCCGAGTGCAGCTTCGAGGGCGGCTCGGTCGGCGCGGCGACGGCGGCAGGGCTGCTGCAGGCGAGCAGCTGCTTCGTCGGCAGCGCGGGCGCAGGGGTCGTCTCGACCTCGCCGCGGCCGCAGCCTCAGCTGGGCTCGCTGCACGTCTCGCCCGACGACGTCGCGCCGGGCGGCCTGCTGCAGCTGCAGCTCGACCTGCCCCAGGGCCTGGTCGGCGCGCTCGCGCTGGGGACCGTGCCCGCGTTTCTCCCGCTCTATCCCGCGCCCTACTACGTCTACATGGACCCCGCAGGCATCGTCTTCTTGCCCGGGATCTACGCGGGCCAGCAGGCCGCCGCCTGGCAGGCGCCAAGCCAGCCGACGCTGCTCGGCTCCCAGCTCGTCGTGCAGGCTGCGGTGCTGCCGGTCACAGCGCAGGCGCCCGACGTGCAGTTGCCGCCCGGCTGGCGGTTCGAGCTGCGCTAGCTGCGGTCGGCCGTAAGGCCTCGGCGCGCGGTCTCGCTGGATTGGCAGCCCGCACATCGTCGGCTAAACTTCTTTGTTGCCCCTCCCGCGGGCGCCGCCGCGCGGCGCCAAGGTCTGCGTATGTTCATCAAGCAAGTTCTCGTAGCCGCGTCTCTCCTGTCGGCTCCGGTCATGGCGCAGGGGGTCAACTGCGCCCTCCTCGGAACGTTCAACAACCACGGGCCGTTCAACGACATCTGGGGCTACACCGCCCCCAACGGCGACGAGTACGCGCTGCTCTGCACGACGACGGGCACGGTGGTGGTCGACGTCACGAACCCGGCGACTCCGATCGAGCGCGGGTGGTTCCCGTTCGGGTCGTCCTCCTGGCGTGACTGCCGCACCTACGGCCACTACGCCTACGTGGTCACGGAGGCCACTTCGGGCTTCCAGATCATCGACCTCAGCAACCCCAACAACCCGACCGCG
>Ga0222718_10003931_pt1 | contig 12545 bp, 3 predicted proteins | sample C33_27DmetaG_FD_165045 | JGI IMG/M metagenome (GOLD analysis project Ga0222718, IMG submission 165045) | Estuarine water microbial communities from San Francisco Bay, California, United States - C33_27D | ecosystem: Environmental > Aquatic > Marine > Unclassified | place: USA: California... | reverse complement strand
GCTTGTTTGCTAAGGTTCAGTTCAACCTTAATACTGAACGTGGCCGTGAGGCATTTGCTAATGTGGCATTTTACGGCAATGAACAGGAGTGGTCAATTGGTTACAAGACCATTACTGCAGATTTTGATGCAGTTAAGCAGGCTAACATTCTCAAAGAGGTAGAGTTGTACGAAATTTCTCCTGTTCTGCATGGAGCGAATCAGTTGACCGCAACGATTTCTGTTAAAGATGATGAAAAGGGCAAGGCATCCAAAGGCTACTATGTTGAGGATGAAGACAAAGACGGCCCTGCTAGTACGATGGATGCAATGTCAGAGCGTTTGGGACGGATGCTGTCTCAGGCTTTGCGTAAGCCCGTTCAGATTATTGAAATGGACGGCAACAACGTTGTATTCCAGACAGGTGAAGACATGACATGGAGCGCCACTATTTCTGTTGAAAATGGTCAGGTTCAGGTTGGTCGGCCTACACGTGTAAAGCCCACAACAAGCTACACCCCGGTAGGGGAGGAGGCACCCCCTTCAATGATGATTAAAGACACTGACGAAAAAGATGCTGAAGAGCCTGCAGGCGTGAGAGACGCTGATGATGAGCAGGGTTCGTGGGCTACCCCGGATATTGCTCTTGCGTGGGCTAAGACCTTTGGTTGCTCTGGTTATCACTCTCATGGCGGTGGTTACATGCCGTGTGAAACGCATGAAGAGTATTTAGAAGCACTTAAAAAGTTTGATGGTAATGCTAACATCAACTCGCATAACAACTACCTTGCTGGGGTTGAGGTTGAAGAAGCAAAGGCTGCAGGGTGTTCTTGTGGAACTGAAGAAAAGGGACACATGATGCCCAGCAAGAAGCCTGAGTATCTTAAGGACCCCATGGCTCTGCTGCTTATGGCTTACAATGAGATGTTGAAGCTTCGTGGTGCTGGTGATTTGCGTGAGGCCACGTTGACTCTGATCGGTGCGGTCGAAGATTTCTTGACTGAGGCCCCGATGTCTCGTCCTGGCGAGCAAGGCGAGAAGGTCACTTCAGGCTTTGTTGTCCATGTCAAGTGTTCAGAGAAAGAAGCACTGGCTGTTAACGGCGCTATGTCTGACCTGCCTGTGTTCTCGTTTAAGTCAGAAGATGGCGTTGATGTCCACTTTACGACAGAGCTTGAAGAAGAAGAACTGATGGAAAAAGTCGCTGTGTCTCTTGCGGGATTAGCGTTTGAGCCTGAGGTAACCGTAACAAGACCGATTGACACCACCGAGGGTGTTCAGTAAGATATTCTCTATAAGGATACAGGAGTAAAAATGAGTGATAACCTTAATGAAGACCTTCAGAAGATGGAAGCTTTGAGCGAAGTCATTGATTCTGGGGAAAGCATGTCTGCCGAAGAGAAGGCTATGCATGATATGAAGAAGAACGCACCGTCTGTGTTTATGACTGACATTCGTTTCAAGGAGTCAATGGAAGTTGGCGATTTGCTTAGCGAAGAAGCTTTCATGTCTCTTGATGCTGATGAGCAGAAGGGCTATGAGATGGTTCAGGTCATGGACGAGAAGAGCAAGGAGCCTATGGGCTGGGTGTTCCGTTTTAAGTCTGATGAAGATGATGACGACGCTGAAGACATTGTTGAAGAGGTCGTTGAAGATGCGGTTGAAGAAGCCGTGGAAGAAAAGTCAGATGCTGATCCTATCTCAGAAAAGGCCGCTGCGCTCATGTCGCAGATGCGTGCCCCTGATGATGAAAAGCCTTCCATGTTCCTGACCGATAGCCGGTTCAAGGAAATGGTGGATGCTGGTGAGCTTGTTTCATCAGAAGACTATGACGGTTTAGACGAAGACGCTAAAGAAGCGTTTGAGGCTGTTGATGTCTACGAAGAAGGCACCGGCAAGGGGTACGGTCGTCGTTACCGTCGCCGCAGCCCCCTTGAGTTGACAGCAATGCGTAAGGGCCAGCACATGGATGAAAAGGCTGAAGACGGCATGGAAGACATGTTTGATTCAGAGGCTGAAGCCCTTGAGCGTGCTGCAGCGCTAGGTTGTCAGGGTGTTCATCGTGCAGGCGAAAAGTTTATGCCTTGCGCAACCCACGATGATTGGATGAAGCTTAGCAAGCCTGCTGAGGCACCGGCTCCTACTCCGGCCCCTGCCCCCGCTCCGGCTGCTCCTGCTCCCGCTCCGGCTGCTGCCCCTGGTGGCATGATGAAGTCAGAAGAAGAGTTCCTCTGTGGTTTCCAGCGCAAGTCAGTTGAACAGCCTTGCGAGTTCTGCACAGGCGGCTGCGCTCCTGAAGATGGCCTTCCAGGGCTTGCTGACATTGAAAGTCAGGTCAAGTCAGCTTATGAGGGTTCTGAAATTATTGGCTCAGGCTACTCAGCCGGTGACGACGTATTCGTTGTCGATGTCAAGCGGGCTGACGGTTCCTTTATTGAAGTGTTCCTGACCGGCGACGGCGAGGAGCTTGGTTGGCTGCGTTTGGATCAGAGCGCTATTGAAGGCAAGTCAGCTGAAGCCATTGAGATTGTTTCTAAGTCTGATGCTGAAGCTACGGCACGTGACGCTATTAGCGAGCTGGGAATCAAGGCTGAGGTCATGAGCGTTACTGTTGACATCTTCGCAGATGAAGATGTGTACGTAGTTGAGCTTGATGCTGAAGAGAAGAGCTACGACGTGTTTATTGCTGCTGATGGTAAGGTGCTAGGCTACGATGAGTACGATTATGATGCTGAGGGTTCATATGAGCTTTCTGAAGAGGAAGAGATTAAGGCTATTGAGGCCGAGCTTGAGATCAAGCGGATGTACTCTCGTGAACAGCGTGAGGCCATGGCTGAGTCAGGTGAGGCTCTTCCTGATGGTTCTTTCCCGATTGCTGATGAGGCTGACCTGAGCAACGCTATCCAAGCGGTGGGTCGTGCGGCTGATCAAGAAGCGGCTAAGACGCATATCATGAAGCGTGCTAAGGAACTGAAGTTGGAAGATATGATTCCTGCTGATTTTGCTAGCGGCGGATCGCCTGCTCCTGCAGCACCTGCTGCTGACGCTGAAGAGAAAGCGCTAGACGAAGACATTCTTAAGGCGATGGAAGAATTCAACAGCCTGTTGGAAGACGATTCTATCTGATATTCTAGGAGGCATAGTATCATGCAACCTAGCCAAGTAACACAAAGGATTGCTGCTGCTAATCAAACTTTAGCAGAATTAGGAGCTTACGCTGTTCTTGGCTACCACGTTAGAGATAACGAGGTAGAATACCTGTACAGAGATGGATTAGAGCATGTCTTTAGTCCCTTAGAAACCGCTGGGGATTCGGATGACGATTGAGTTTAAAGCACCTGAGATTGGGCCAAACGCTGATGCTTTGACTAGCCTTACACGAGGGCGTGGTCCTCGTCGTGGTAATCTTGAGGACCTTCTCAAGTATTGGCGTCCGATTATGAAGAAGCCGGGTGGCTTCCGTCGTTGTGTTGTTATCCTTATGGATAAGCCGCAGTTTGGTGGTAAGCCTCAGCGTATTTGTGCTTGGCTTCACCACGAGTTGACTGGCAAGTGGCCCAACGAGGGCAAGGGCAAGCGTGGTAGAGGTAAAGGCAAACGTAAGCGTCGTGGCCGTTCGGTGACTCGTCGTGTTCGTTCTGCAGGCAAGAAGTCTTTGACTGGCATTTCACCTTTAACTGAAGTTACTTCGTTGCGTATGACGATTCGTGAGTCTCGTGAGTTTGGCGGTATTCTTGTGCAGCCTATTGCTGGTCGTAAGAATGCTGTGGAGATGAAGGCTGCGATGTTCTTGCAGCATTCGGAGCGGTTGCCTTTGTTTGCTGGTAACGAAGTTAAGCGTGTTGGTGCGTTTGGTGCTTCTAGCCGTTTGGGTCAGGCTGCGCAGGCTGCGGGCAGTATTATTCTTCCGGGCGATTTGTCTGATATTCGTAGCCCTATCCGCTCTCAGATTTATGAAACGCTGACTCCTGGCGTTCCGAATATTCCTAATGCTCGTGGCGGTCGTATCCTGCGAAGCACAGGGCGTGGTGCTCGTAACAAGTTCCGTTGTCCTCCAGGCTTTGAGAAGGGTGGCACATTTACTAACTCCGAGTTTTCGACATGTGGTGCACAGATTTTGGGTATTGCTAGTATTGGACCGGGTTCGCCTACTGCTGAAGCAAACAATCGACTTTCTCGTTTGGCCAACACTGCAGGTTTAGTTAATGAAATTGGCGACCTTCGCAACAACGACAGTGCTGTAGATATTATTCGTGCAGCTCAGATTCCTGCTGCGCCCAAGAAGGGTAGCCCTACCCGGGCACAAACGTCTATTGATTTGGTGTTGACACGCTATGAGGCAGAAGATTTCCCAACTAAAGTTGTTCGCCGTGATGGTGTGATTTTAGAGCCTGTTGTTTCAATTGAAGCGCTTGGTAAACTTAACGAGTTTGATGACATGGCTGACGGTAGCCTTATTGAAAGATATGAGGCAGGTCAGATTGGTGCTTCTACTGTTCCTGCGTTCAGCACAAATTTGCGTAACGTGTTTGTTTCTATCCCTGATGCTGGCGCTGTCCAGATCAGTCGTGTTGGTGGAGAAATTTCTGATGCGGAACGGTCAGGGCTAATTCGTTCGTTTGCTACTGGTATAAGCCGAAGCGCTGATTTGCCTGATCCTTCTGCTGCTGTTCGGGCATGGGCCGACGGTTCTGATGGCCGGTTTACTGTGGAGTTTGGTGAAGTGACCGAGACCGGCTTTGAAGTTGCTGAGGGCAAGAACGACTTGATTAAGGTTGCTACGGCTGGTGGCAAGACTGAAACAGTGCCTCGTTGGGTTTATGAAACGTTCTTGTCTCGTTCTGCGCCACGTCGTGCCAAAGATGCTCCAATTTATGAGATTGTTGCTGAGGGAGGTGCGGAAGAGAAGAGTGGTTCACCGTTTACTTTCTCTCAGAAGTCAGTACCTGTTGCTACTGACTTTACTGATGTGCTTGATGCGAAGTATTATCACATGTCTGTCAATAGTAAGATTGAAGCGTTTACGTCTTTGACTGAGATTGATTTTAAGGCTCCTAGAGGTCGTGGTTTGGGTCGCCGGATCGGGCGTGGTGGTCGTGCTGTTGGTGGCCGTAGCCGTGCGGTGTTTGATGGTAACTTGGGTAGATATCGTTGTCCTCCTGGCACTCGTTATGGCGGTCGGTTCTCTAACCAGTTTGCTAGCAACTGTGGTTATTCTCTTCCACGTCAGATTGTTAATAACCTTGTTGATTTGGGTACCCGTCTTGAAGACGCTATGGAACGGCGGCGTCGTCGCCGGTTGGACACGAGTCCGGGTGATGGTCGAAGCAATTTGAAGCCTGAGACGGCAGAGAAGCTTGATGATGCTATTCGTACTCTTGATGCTGCTACTGGTGATTTGGGTAGGGTGTTTGAGAAGACTGAGGGTGTTGAAGGCGGTAAGTTGGGTCGCACGCTTGGTGAGGCTCAGCGTGATGTTGATTTGACTCCTGAAGAGCGTCAGTTGCTTGAGGGTGAGGCTTTGGAGGCGGCGCTTCAGAATCTTCGTGATGTTATGAATGATCAGGATTTGGCTAACGCTAATTTGGATGAGATTCGTAAGGCGTATAAGGCTGTTGAGAAGGCTGCGAATACTGAGGCTGGGCGTTTGTCTGATAATCCTCCTCGTACTCCTGAGCAGCGGAGTCGGCAGGATGGTATTCTTGGCTTCTTGAGAGAGTTGATTCTGCGTTTCTTGGGTCTTTGGAATGAAGACTTTGAGCGTGAGCGTGCTGGTCGTCGCCAAGATGCCGTTCCGGGTGATGAGGGTGGCCCTGGTGGTCCTCGTCCTCCTCGTCGTCCTAGAGCGCCGGGTGTGCCGGGTGATGGCCCTGATAGTCGGGATCGTGATAGGGATGTTCTTCCAAGGGCGCCTCGTCGTCCCGGTGAACCTCCTACTGATGAAGAGCGCCGTGAAGACAGACGCCGTGTCAGAGAGTTGTCTGATGACGAGTTGTTGAGACAGTATCAGAGCATAGAAGACCGTTTTGACGGTGATGTTCGTCGTGGCGAATACAAGAGATTACTTGAAGCAGAAATTAGGCGTCGTGGGCTTGACCCCAATCAGCCTGTAGACAGAGGCGATCTCTTCCCACGTAGAGATGATGACGATCCTGAAAACATAATGGACGAGTTTGCACGAGTTCTTCAAGAGTTCCGTGAGCGGGCTGAAGAATACAGAGTTTCTGGTGGCGGCAGGACCTTAGATTTTGTTCAGTCACTAGATGATGACGATTTAGATAAATACATTAATGCGTTTGAAGCTGCTGCTGAGGCTATGGCTGACAACCCGCAGTTTGATGATATTCGTGCGGCTTTGGAGCGTTTACGGGCTGAAAGAGATCGCCGCAACAGAAGCCGTAGCCTTGTTAATGCTAACTTGCGAGATCGTTTTGATCTTGAAACTGATGAGGGCATGGCGGAAGCAATTCAGCATTTTTATGATCTAGCTGAGGAATATAACGCTAGAGACGCTATGACTGTAGACTTCATTCAACTTCTTAATGACGACGAAGTCGCTTTCTTCCAAGACGTATTTGATCAAGCGCTTATTCAGTTCCCTGAGGTAGCGCAGCGTGATAATGCGTTTATGAAGATTGCTGCCCGCTTAGCGGATGAACGAGATCGTCGTGACCGCCTAAACAAGGTGCCTGCCTCAGAGATTAAACCTGAAGATTATCAACGGGTCCTTGCGGAGATGGAAGCGCATATGGAGCGTTACAGGGTTGCTGGCGGCGGCATGACTCTTGATTTCTTTAATGCTATTTCTGATGATGATTTGATTAAGTATCGGCGTGCTGTGCGTGAGGGTATAGATGCTAATGCGGTTCCGGCTGATGAAATCGGAAACTTGCAAGAGCTGCTGAAGCGTATGGATAACGAGTTTGATCGTCGTTTCCAAGGCCCAGGTAAGCGTCCTCGTATTGAGTCGGAAGAAAACAACATTAAGGATAAGTTTGATCTAGACGAAAACGCTGATTTGTTTGCGGTTATTGCCGAGTTCGAGAAGCGGGCTGCAGACTTTAAGGTTTCTGGCGGTGGCATGACTCAAAACATGTTGGAGACTTTGAGTGATGACGAACTTGACGTTTTCTTTAAGGCTCATCTGCGGCTATCGGACCTTTACGCAGCTGAAGGCCGTGAGGGGTTAGAAGACCTTGAGGAACTTATTGGCCGTCTTGCGGGAGAGCGTGATCGTCGTAGATTGCGGCAGGCCGTTGAGATTCCACGTTCTGATCCTGATAGCCGTTCGTTGCGGAATGTGAATAATAGGTTCCCACGGAATGGTTTGCCGGGTCGTGCTTACTGGCGTGATGATGATTATAACGGTACTGATGCTGCCGAGTTGGATAGGCGTTTTGGTGATTACTATGATGCTGATAACAATTTGAATGATCGTGGCCGTGAGGTTAATCGTCGTCTTCGTCCTAGTGATCCTACTGATCCTAATGCTGGTGCCGGTGGTGCACCGGAGCCGCCTGATCCGAATGATCCTGATGTTCTTGATCGGTTTAGCGATGATGAGCTTAAGGCGTTGATTGAGGCTGGCGATGATTTGCCTTTCAATCTTCGACGTATTTCTGATGATGACTTGAATCGTGTGGATCGCATTGCCGCCGAAATGGCGCTAGAAAACAGAAACGCTGTCAATCTACGCAACTATGGAGCGATTGCCCGAGAGTATAATGCTCTTCAGGATGGTACGAGAGACCCGAATCGTTTAGGTGTGAACGTTCCTGGGTCTGCGTCTAACAGGCCGCAGCGTCTGCCGCAATACAGGAATGATCCAGGCTTTAATAGTTTGGACCGGAGATCACCTGCGTCGATGCCTGAACTTGATAATCTGACTCCCGAGCAGGTTGATAACTTGGTGGGTGCGGCTGTTCGTGAGCATCAAGAAGTTCTGCAATTGCTTCTCAATGATGTTGGTGATCTTCAGGATGGTTGGAATGTGGCTGATCTTGAAGCAGCGGTTTTTAGAGCAATAGAAGCGAACCCTGATCAGTCTCGCATACTTTCGACACGACTTCAAACGTTCCGTGAGTTGAACCAAATGGTCGATGGTCTACGGTTTGTTCGTGAAGAACAAGCTTTTGATGCAAATGATACTGCTGCTCGTGTGGCTAGTGATTTAGATATTTTGCAAGAGTATCTGCCACGTCTTGATGCGAATCGCCGTGAAGGCATTATGGGTTTGCGTGATAATCCAGATGTGGCTCTTAATCGAATTGGTCCAGACTTTGATTTCCTTGTTGATGGTGCCCCTTCAGCTAATCGGGTAGTTGACGAACCAGAGGTTGATATTAATATTAACCGGGTTGATGCTAATTATGATGATGCGCTTAATAGGTTTGACGCTGACCCAGATCGTTTCCTTTCTGGCCTTGATTTGTTCTCCGCTGAGGAATTGTTAGAAAGGTTCGATGCTAGAGTCGGCGCTGGCGAAGGCGTTGATCCTCAATTAAGGGCAGCAGTAAAAGACAGATATGCTGATTTGTTAAATATTAACGACGGCGATGTGGCTGATTTGGCACGACGCATGGCGAACATGGACGATGCGATGCTGGATGATATGAGTCCTCGTGATCGTGCAATTCGGCAAGCTCGTTTACGTGCGGGCAATCCTGCGGGTGGTCCTCCGTCTAGAGCGGCTGTGGAGCAGGCTGACAGGTTGCGTGCTGCTGATCAGCGGCGTGCTGATGCTGACAGAGGCGGCGCTCCTTCAGGGGGTCCTTTTGAGTTTACGGAAGGAATGACTAGCCGTGAGCGGTTTGATGCTGTTATTGATGCAGCAGATGCTGATCCTGCGGGCGTGAGATTACAGGGGTACTTAGAAAATATGTCTCCTGAAGAGTTTGGGCGTTTCGAACGTGAGTATGCTTCGTTATTGGCGTTTGCGGCTCAACGTGACGCTAATGGTCTTTCTGAAGATGATGTTCAACGGTATTTCGAATACTTAGGTGACGCTATGGACCGTGAGCGGGCTAGGCGTGGAAACATTAGCCGTTTCCAGTTGGACAGAGATTTGCAGGATCGTTCCGATGAAGCTTTGCAAGCACACATAGAGCACTTACGAAGCAACAAAGTTTGGGGTCTTGACACGCTGGGTAGAGATGTTGATGAATTAGATGCTTTGATTAATAGACTTCAGAGTGAGGTAGAAGCTAGAAGACTTAGGAACCTGGGTAGTGTTACTCCTGACCTTGTGGATCAGCCTCGGCAGGGCGATGCCGCTTTAAGGGCGAGAATTAGAAACACAATATTTGCAGAGAATATGTCTGCTGATAAAATACCAGAACTAAAAGGTATGCTGAAAAACGAAATGGTGATGGCGGAAGCTTCAACTAATGAGATGTTGCGGTATAGAGAACGCATTCTAAACAGCACGAATCTTTCTGACAGTCAGAAAGATGATCTGATGCGATCTTGGAACGGTGCGATGCGGATCAGAGGAGATAGAAGTTTTGAAAGAAACCTTCCTCTGAATGAAAGGTCAGTTGAGGCTATTGATCGCCATTTAGAGTATGTTCAAGAACGCCTTGACAACATGGACCCAAACATCACAGACGAAAATGGTCTTCGTACTTTACGTGAGGAACTTCTTGATGGGCGTGCGGTTGCGTCAGCTCGGGCTAATCTTGGAGACGCTGTTGATAACAAACCACAGTTGTCTGATAGATGGCGCAACGTGGCTAGATGGAACTTCCTTAAAGCTAGACGGCAGCGTCAGCAAAAGCGTGAGCAGAAGATTAAAGACATTGCTGAGCGGCGTTATAGTGATAGGGAACCGCCGCCGTGGGATATTGGCGGACGTGATGGCCTGAGTGCGATGACTGATGCGCAAGTTGAATCACGAATCAGAGATGCGTTCTTATTGGGTACGGATCAGCCGGTTCAGGTTGGGTCTGTAGAGATTAATGGTGAGACGTACACGAAGCAGATTATTCCCACGACTGATGGACGTGGCGATGGTGTTTTCATTTCACGTGACGGCGCTAATGGAAAGATCCTGCAGATTGATGTTCAGTCTAGTATGAAATTCCAACTATTAGATTCTAATGGTAATGTTGTTGCTGAAGAAACTTATTCCGAAAACGATGGAGGGTTCCGGCTAGGTAGAATGTCTCGTACCATCACTTGGGATGCGGCGGGTAACGGTAAGGTTAAGCATAATTTGTTAGGCACGAGCCGTGTTATAAACTTTGAGGGACAAGACATTTCGTTTGCCGGTGGCGGTTTCACTGAAGAGATGTTTAACAACAACTTGTTGTTCTATAGAAATATGGGTGTTAACAAAGTTAAGGTTGGTGCTGTTGATGATGGCCGAGTTGTTTGGCCTCGCATCGGCTTTAGAGATGATAATCCTAATCACATTAGGAACCTTAACGAGCAGATGGTTGAGGTTTTGCGGGATTACAACGGTTATAAAGAAGCGAAACGTACAGGTATTGAACCTACTTTGAAGCAGCGTACCGCAAAGGCTCTTATTCAGGATGATGTGAGGGCTGAACGTATTGAGGCTATGGTTGAGCCTTTATTGAACGTTGAGAACCTACCGCAGTTTATGGCTAGCATGGATGCTGACGATGTTAATGAACTGCCAGACATGCATGATTTCATGTTGGCGTTGGAAGGTGAGGGTATTAGAAACTCTGTTGCGTTCCAGATGTTTAGAGGCGGTGGAGTTTACATCGGCACCGAGCAAGCCGACGATCCCGCTAACAATATTGGTGCTTTAGATGCAGATATGGTTGATCAGTTGCTTGCTGATGACCCTGAGCTAGCAGGTTTGAGGCTTCCCAACCCGTTTAGGGGTACCACGTTCAGTGACGGTACTTGGGATATTACAGATATTTTGAGTGATGCTGACAACGATCCACGTCAGGTAACACCTGATTTGATTGATCGTTATGATAGTCCTCCAGAGCCGTCGATTCCTTCGATTCCTTCGGTACCTTCAGGACCTCCTCCTCGTCAGAAGGCGGCTTCAGCAAGTCAGAGAATGAACCCTGAAATTAGCGTAACTGACCAGCGTCCGGTTCCGATTGTTCCTGATGGCGCTAATGGTATTAATACTGTTGATGACGCTCTTGCTTACTTAGCTGATAGTAACAATAAGGTTTCGGATATTCCAAGTAGCATGGTTAACCAAGTGCTTTTGAAGATGTCGAATGTGTCTAGGATGAATCGTCTAGATAACAGAAGTGATCGTCAGATTCGAGAAGCACTAGAAGCAGGTGAGATGCGAGGGCTAGCTGACCTGGGCATCACTTTGAGCACAATGTCTGATTCAGATTTAAGGCGTTTATATTCCATCCGACAAAATCTTGGCTCTGAGATAGACAATGCTTTCATTAGACAGGTTGATAGGGAACATCGTAATTTGATCGATGGGACTAGATCCCCTGATCGTTTGGGTGACTTAAGGTTTACCATTTTAGGATCACCGAGTGCTGGGGTTAACAACAACGACCCTGGCTTTAATGGTACGCAAATTCTTCGAGACAATGAAACTGGAAACACGTTTATAGTTAAGTTTAATGATGGTCGTGCTTATGGCGTTGACGAGTCTGGCGCTGAGCTTATTGGTCGTGCTTTGGGTGTCCGCATGGGCTTTGCTATGGGTCAGATGAGGATTGATGGTCCCGTAAACGACAACATTAACCCTAACTATGTAGCGAATCAGGAAGCTCGTGGTCTTATTGGTGAGGCGTTGCATAATGTTATTCCAGATGGGGCTGATCCAGACAGTATACAAGTTGGTGTTGAAGTAGGACCCGACGGTCTTGTTGGAGCTACTGGGGAACTGTTAGACGATATGACGCATATGGCGCTTCTAGACGGATTAATTGCTAACTCCGATAGGCACGACGGTAACTGGATGTCGTATATTGACGCAGACGGTAACCGTAGGATTGTTCCAATTGATATGGGTCTTGCTATGCGGGGCCGTCAACTGTCCGAAGAATACGGATACGGGCGAGGCCATAATGACGGAGACTGGTTCTTTATGGAAGGTTTGTCTCCTGAAGATCAGCTGAGAGCTTGGGCGAATGACGGCTGGGGGGGTAGGATTAACGATGCAGTTGATGGTGATGCCAACCGAGCGGTACCTGACCGTGCAGTGAGCGGCGTGATGCGAGGGTTACGAGATGCTGTTGCAGGAAATGCTGAGCGACGGAAAGAAGTTGCAGAATCTTTTGATCGTGCTCTTGAGAGATTACGTGCTGCACATCAGGCTGAAGACATAAGAGGCGTTATTGGAGACATTCGTAATGAGCATGGTGGGCTAGATAGCGAGGGATGGAAGCGTTCTGAAGACATGTTCTTGGAAAGATATGGATGGCTGATTGACTCAGATGTTGATGGAGATCAACTCATTGACATCTTGCTGACAGCTGATGACAATTTCTTCCGTCACCGGGATTGGGTAAATCCTCGTCTACGCTTCGATCAGGGCGAGTCCGCAGCACGTCTTTAAAATTGCTATTGACATGAGATTAAGGTAGACTAGTAATATGCAAAAAT
>Ga0222718_10003930_pt1 | contig 12546 bp, 11 predicted proteins | sample C33_27DmetaG_FD_165045 | JGI IMG/M metagenome (GOLD analysis project Ga0222718, IMG submission 165045) | Estuarine water microbial communities from San Francisco Bay, California, United States - C33_27D | ecosystem: Environmental > Aquatic > Marine > Unclassified | place: USA: California... | reverse complement strand
TTTATGTTAGAAACTATGAAAGACAAATCATGTATTATATCAAAGATCTATTTTTGTCCACATTATCCAGAAGAAAGATGTGAATGTAGAAAACCCAATACTGGAATGATTGAACAGGCAATTAAAGAATTCAATATTAATTTGTCAAATACATTACTTATTGGAGATTCAAACTCAGATATTGAAGCGGCAAAAAAAATGAAAATTAGATCAATCAAATTAGAAACAAACGGAAGTTTATACGAAATAATAGATGAAATTAAAGGTATATTTTTTAACTAATTCAATTCCAGATATGAAATATTATGAAAGATAAATGTCCACTTTGTAATTCTAAAAAAATTTCTTTTTTCATTGAGGATTATAAAATAAATAAATATTGGAAATGTAATGAATGCCAATTAGTTTTTCAAAATCCAATAACAAAATATGCATATAATGAAAATTATTGGACAAATGCCATTGATCCTGATGGTAATGAAAAGGATCAAACAGTAATGAGAGAATTTAAGATAAAAAATTGGTATGGGGAGGTCTCAAAGATAATTAAAGAACAAAAGCCAGGAAAAATTTTTGATGTAGGTTGTGGATTAGGATTTCTATTATCAGACATACCAAATACATGGGAAAAATATGGTTCAGATGCTTCAGAATTTGCAAAATCATTCATAATGAAAAATTATGATAATATAACAATAAAAGAATTAGATTTAGATAATCCGCCTTCAGAAAATTTAAGAGAATTTGATGTTGTTGTTTGCTATCACGTTATAGAACATATAGAAAAACCGGAAATATTTTTTAAACATCTTTCAATGATGGTTAAAAAAGATGGAATTTTGATTGTAGGAACACCAAATGTTGGTTCATTTATTGCTAAAAGATTTAAAAATAATTTTAGATTGTTTGGAATTGGCCATCTTAGTTTATTTAATAAAAAAAATCTAACTAATCTTTTTACAAAAAATGATTTTGAAATAATTAAAATTGAATTCCCATTTTTTAAAACAGATTATTTTAATTTAAGAAATATTCTTAAAATTATTAATACCAAAAAAATTTCACCTCCAGCCTATGGAAATATCATGACAGTATATGGTAAAAAAATAAAATAAAATTATAATATTTAGTGCATATCAGAGAAATAAAAATAAGAAAATAACTTATAGAGAACAACTTTTTGATGAAATATTGCTAAATATCAAAACAATAAAAAAATATGATAAAAAATGCATGTATGAAGTTTATGATAAATGGCCTGAAATTGCAGAAGAGCAATTCAATTCAGAACTTGAAAAAATAAAGTTCAAAGGCATAAAACATATTGTTTTTTCAGGAATGGGTGGATCTGGAACATTGGGAGATATTTTTGCATCAATATTTTCAAGTACAAATATTCATGTTGACGTTGTAAAGGGTTACAAATTACCTAAAACGGTATCAAAAAATACATTAGTTATATCTACTAGTGTTTCTGGAAATACTGCAGAAACAGTTTCAGTATTAAAAGAAGCAATAAAAACCAAATGTAAAATTATTTCATTTTTTTCAGGAGGAAAAATCATGAGAATATGTAAAAAGAATAAAATTGAATATAGAAAAATTCCAAAACATGTCAATCCAAGAACATCACTAGCATCTTATCTTTATTCAATGTTGAGAGTTTTAGAACCTATTCTTCCAATATCAGAAAAAGAAATAAAATATTCAATTACAAAATTAAAAAACTTAAAAAAAAATATTTGTTCTGATAACTTACAATCAAATAATTTATCCTTAAAATTGGCTCAATCAATCAGTCAAATCCCAATAGTTTACTATCCATTTGGACTTGGTGCCGTAGCGATTAGATTTAAAAATTCACTTCAAGAAAATGCTAAAATGCACATTATGGTTGAAGATGTCATTGAAGCAGCTCATAATGGGATTGTTGCATGGGAAAATAATTCAAAAATTACAAGACCAATTTTAATTCAAGGTAAAAATGACAACATAAAAACAAAGAAACATTTGAAAGTTTTAAAAAAATTTCTACATGTAAAAAAGATCAAATATGATGAAGTAATTTCATTAGAAGGGGACATTCTTACAAAAATTATTAATCTAATTTATTTATTTGAGTATGTAACTATTTATCGCGCAATAATAAATCAAGTTGATCCTTTCCCAGTAAAACCAATAGATTTCATTAAAAAAAGAGTTTAAGAATTTTTAATATTAACAGAAGATTTTGATGTAATACTAAATGTATCTCCTACTCTAAACAGATTGGGGTTATGAGTATCATTTTTACACATATTACAAATCGTAGATTTTGTGATTTCTTTTTCTTTAGAAAATTCTGATCTAGCAGATACATAGTATTCATTATTCCAAATTTTTTCCAGACCATCATCTAAAATATTTCCAAAATCAGAATCAGAATCATCTACAATACAGCAAGGTGCAACATCGCCATTCCAATTTACAACAAAACCGCTCCATGGCCAATGACATGGCTCAACTTTCTCAGATTTTCCATAAGAAGCATAACGAAATTCAGGGTTATCAGGAAGCCAAGATTTTGCAGTGTTTGGGTTAATTTGAATATTATTTAGATCCATTTGATCAACGTCTAATTTTTTAGATAATTCCTTAAAGTCATTTATTTGATGTTCATTATGTTTCATGACCAACATCTTAGTTGTAATAATTGGAAATTTCAAATTATTTTGTTTTTTATAATTTACAGCTTTTTTGGTATTTTCTAAAACAGTTTCTAATTTTCCACTAACACGATATTGTTCGTAAGTTTCCTGAGTAGTTCCATCTACATCAATAACTAATTTTCCCAACCCAGAGCTCATTAAATTCTCTAAATAATCATTAGAATAATTTATGGCAAAATTTGTAGAGAGATTTACAAAAATTTTATTTTGTGTTGCATATTTTATCATTTCAGGAAGATTTTTTACTAATGTTGATTCCCCCCAATTTTGTAAGTATAGTTCTAAAGCAACATCCTTTATTTCATCAATCAATTTTTTGAATTTTTCTAGATTAAGTGTTCCTTTTGCTCTAGTTTCAGCATTAATACCTGTAGAACACAATGGGCAATGTAAATTACAAACATTTGTTGGTTCAATAACAAAATGATATGGTTTAGATATTAATCGAAGTTTTTTTTCATCTTCTTCTTTTCTAGCTAATAAAAAATTGTCTAATTTTTTTTTCGTTAAAAATTCTTTTGGAATATCATCAAAAATAAATCCCCATTTTTCATCATATGAACTCCAAGATTCATTCTCTTTTTTACTTGAAATAGTAACAGAATCAGATATTGAAATAGTTTTTGTTCCTGGAAAATGGGGATCTGGAAAAGATTCAGTCATGTAATAACTGCATTATTGTAATCTAAATATGTTTAATATGAGAGTAATTGCTATATTCAAAAAAATAGTAAATTTTGATACAAATCATTCTTTAATTGCTTCAACAGACATTGAAAGTTTTGAATATCTATGATCAAATAATTTTTTATCTCGTAATTCTGCCAAATTACTTTTATTAGGTTAAGATGATAAATTATTTTAAATCCGGTATTTTCTAAGAATGATGATATTAAAATAAATCCATGAATTTGAGAAATTTTTCGTTTGATATCAGAATAAATGTATTGATTTTTCAGAAATAATATTATACAAAAATTTAATTAAAAAAAGAATTTTAAAGAATTAATGAAAAATAAATCAATATTTCTACTTACTGAAAATGACATAAATTCTAAAACAATTAAAAAAATTCAAACCTCTAAAAATTCCACCATTATTCCATTAACATTTAAAACAATCGAGTTACTAGAGGAAGGAAAAATAAAATTTGAACTGTTTGATGAACTTTTGTCTCCAAAAGATTATGAAACGATTGATAACCAAGTGTATGAAATTGGAAGAACATGGCACGAACATGATTATTTAAAAAAAAAATTTGAATATAAGGGAGTAAATATTGCAAAAACTACTGAAAGTGAATTAACATCTTCACTACTAAAATTTGGGCACAGAATTTGTATTTTAGATAAAATTTTTTCATTGATAAAACCAGACATAGTTTATGCATCAGAAACAACAAAAAGCATTTCAAAAATTCCAAGAATATTTTCCAAAATTTATAAATTTGAAATTGAAAATCTTTATTCCAAATCTGATGAAAAAAATTTTAGGCATGACAATTATACCATAGGTTTTGATATTAAAGGAAAAAATCTAGACATAACATTATCTAGAAAAAATTTCTATAAAATTAAAAAATACTATGAATTATTTTGGAAAAATCGTTACAAGATAGCATCAAAACAAAATAAACCAAAAACAGGGGATAGAATATTACTTTTAGATTTTAATTTGGTTACTAACAAATCAACGTTAGAAAATCTTTCTAATTCAGAATTTGACATGTTATTGGCAAATACAAGAAGGCCAATTATTTGGAATTCTGAATCATTAAAAATTGCTAAAAAAATGAATTTTAAAAGTATACAATTAGATCTGAATAACCAACACAGTCATTCTATTCTTTTAGAAATTATGAGTAAATTGGAAAAATTTTCAGAAGAAAATGACTTCTTTTTAAAAAAATTTGCGATAAATAATATTTCTTTTTGGAGTATTTTTAAAAATGATTTTATAATATTTTGTAAAGAACGATTCACAGAAATTCTTTCATTAATTGATTCATTAAATGATGTATTAGATAAAAAAAATATTAAATTGTTGATAACTCTTGATGATGCTCAACAAATTGGAAGAGCCGCAACGATTCTTTGTAAAAATCATAATATACAAACGATGGTATTAAGAAACACAGATATCAATATTTTTCAAGATGGGAAACGAAATTGGGAAATTTTTGCACTCCAAAAAATTTATTCAGATAAATTTGCTATTTATGGGGAATTGAGTAAAAAAATATGTTTAGAGCATAAAATAGATTCTAAAAAATTAGTAATGACAGGAAATCCTAGATATGATGAACTTTTCAGAAGAGAATCTAAAGGAGATAAAAATAATGTTCTCATCACATTAAGTGGCATAGCAAGTACAGCTTGGACTACATTTTATTCAATTTCATTAGTTTTAAAATATGAAAAAATGTTTCGTCAAGTTTTAAAATCTCTTGCTAAACTAGATAAAACAGTTACAATAAAGGTTCATCCCACACAAGATTCAATTATCAATGTGCAAAAAATTGTTAATGAAGTATTACCAGATGCAACAATTTTGAAAAATGCAAATACATATGATTTAATTTCGCAGTCAGATATAGTAATCAGTCCTCCATCATCGGTAATTACAGAAGCATTGATTTTGAATAAACCAGTATTTTTATTCAAATTTTTGGAAAATGATTCAGGAATACCGTATGAAAAATATAATGCCGTTGTGGCAACTGAAGATGAAAAAATGATAGATTTTAAAATTAATCAAATTTTGTTTGATCATGAAATTAGAAATAAATTAGAAACTGGAAGAAAAGAATTTCTCAAATATGTATTAGAATATCATGGAGATTCTTCAAAAGAAATTATTAAGTTAATAAGTAATATGATTAGAACTAGTAAAAATTAATTTTTAGTTAAAATAAAATATAAAAAATCATTCTTATAAATTTTCTATTATGAAATTATATACACGGTTACATGAATTGCCATCAGTGTAAACATTAAACTTTATTTTAAATTCATCATATTTCGTGAGATGTATTTTATCTAGTTTTGAAAGATCATTAAAAGATATTATCTCTTTAAATAATTCAGATTCATTTTTTGCAAATAGACCAGGAAATTCTTCAGATCAAGTTATTGAGTTAATTAGAAAAATGATCAGTAAAAAAATAATTTTTAACTAAAAAATTAATAAATCCATATAACATTTTTAATGTTAATTATCTTAAGTAAAATTGGATATGTTTTTTTCTTTTATACTAAATATTTTGTTATCTTTTTTATCATATTTTGTATCAAAAAACAAAAATCAAATTTTGATGGGTTCACGAGATGGAAAATTTGTTGAAAATACAAAATATTTTTTTCTATACTTGGTAAATAAAAAATCCTCTTTGGATTTTTATTGGATTACAAAAGATAAAGATCTTTATAAAAAATTTAAAAACCTTGATTATCCAGTTATCTATCTATATTCATTTAAAGGCTTTAAGGCAATATTGAAATCAAATTTTATTCTCGTGAATCAACTTGTTAATGATTCCTCATTTTTTCCAATGTTGCCAGGAAAATTCAATATTATGAACTTATGTCATGGAACCCCGTTTAAAAGAAGCACGATTTATGACATGAAACATCAAAATTCTATGGAACATACAATCAAAATAATTATAAAAAAAATATATAATCAACCATTCAAAAGTGTACTTTCTAACTCTGAAATAACATCTATGAGACGTAAAGAGGAATTCAATTCAAAAGATTTTCCAATTCTAGGATTTCCTAGAAACGATGTATTTTTTAATAATTCGCTTATTTTTGAAAATTATTTTAATATTCTTAAATTAAATCAGTACTCTAAAATCTATCTTTACTGCCCAACACTTCGTGATAAACCAACTCGTAAACCATTTTCAAACTCCTTTCTGTTAAAATTAAACCAATATTTACTTGAAACTAATTCCATTTTTTTAATTAAATGGCACCCATATGAGAAAAATCAATATCACATAGAAAATTTTTCTCAAATTAAAGTCATATCTAAAAAAGTAGATGATCTTTATGAATTGCTACCTCACGTGGATATTTTAATTACTGATTATTCAAATGTGTCTTTTGATTTTAGTTTATTAGAAAAACCCATTATCTTTTATCCATATGATTATGAGGATTATGTCAACAATGTTCGTAATGTATTTGAAGATTATTTTGAAGCATTTCCCGGACCGTTTGTAAAGAATGAAAATGACTTATTATCTGAATTGTCTAAAATTGAATCCATTTTTGAAAATGATAAGGAGTATATTGAAAAATATAAAAAATTTAAACTAAAATTTCAGCAATTTACAGATGGTAATTCCTGTGATAGATTATATGAGTATTTAATGAGTTCTATGCGATAAATAAATTCCTATTGAAAAATTAAAGTTTTTTATTACTTAAAGTAGTCAACGATGTAATGAAAGCTGTTATTTTGGCTGGGGGTTATGGAACCAGAATAAGTGAAGAAACACAAACAAAACCAAAACCGCTTATAGAAATTGGGGGAAGGCCAATTCTGTGGCACATTATGAAGACATATTCACATTATGGAATAAATGATTTCATTATTTGTTGTGGGTATAAAGGTTACAAGATAAAGGAATATTTCACAAATTATTTTGCACATAATTCTGATATTACTGTAGATCTTAAAAATAATCACGTAGATATTCATCAAAAACCATCAGAGCCTTGGAAAGTAACATTGGTAGATACGGGATTAGATACTATGACTGGAGGTAGGCTAAAAAAAGTAGAAAAATATGTTGGTAATGAAACATTTTGTTTTACTTACGGTGATGGAGTTTCTGATGTCAATATTTCAGAAGTGATAAAATTTCATCAAAAAAATAAAAAAAGTGCAACAGTAACATCTATTCAACCACCAGGAAGATTTGGAAACTTGGAATTAAATGATAACTTAGTTTCAAAATTTATTGAAAAACCTCAAGGAGATGGTGGATGGATAAATGGAGGTTTTTTTGTATTGGAACACGATGTTTTTGATTACATTAATGATGACACAACAATTTGGGAAAAAGATTCACTTGAAAAATTAGCTGAGAAAAATCAACTTATAGCTTTCAAACATAAAGGATTTTGGCAACCATTAGATACATTACGCGACAAAAATAGTTTGGAAAAACTTTGGGCATCTAATAAAGCTAGTTGGAAAGTTTGGCAGTAAATATTATTTATTAAATCTTAGATTATGATCGATAATATTTTTTTCTAAAAGCCATTTGATATATGTAACACGGAAAAAATTTTTGTCCTTAAAATCTTTTTTATCAAAATTTTGTTTCTTTAATTCTTCAAAAATTTGTTTAATACCCTTACTAATTGTCCAATCATTAGTAAATCCCAATCTTTTGTGAATTTTATCAAAATTTACTTTGTAGGAACGTGCATCTTTACTCGCATCTTCTGCAAATTCTATTTTAGAATTAGGTATGATTTCATTAACAGTTTTTGCAATTTGTTTGACTGTGTAATTTTCACTGTTTGAACCAACATTGAAAACTTCTCCACTAATTTTTGATATTTCTGCATCTAAACACATGATAAATGCTTTAGACATATCTTCAACATGGATTAAAGGCCTCCAAGAAGTACCATCACTCAAAAGCTTTACAGAACCTGTTGAATATGCAGAGGCAGTTAAATTATTTACTACAATATCCAATCTCAAACTTGGTGAATAACCATATGCAGTTGCATTACGTAAAATAACTGGATGGAAATTATCATCCTTCATTTTAAGTAGTTCCATTTCAGAATCCACTTTAGATTTTGCATATGCAGTGATTGGAGATAGTTCAGAATTCTCATCAACAATATCATCATTTACTCCATAAGTTGAACATGAGGAAGAATAAATAAAACGTTCAACTCCTGCTTTTTTTGCTATTTGTGCTAAATGAGTAGTTCCAAGAAAATTTATTTCATTTGTCAGGGAAGAATTAATTTCTCCTAAAGGATCATTTGACAAAGCTGCTAAGTGTAAAATAGCAAAACAATCTTTTAAGTCCGATTCATCAATATCCCTAATATCTTTTTTGAGAGTTTTTGAATCATTTGAGTTTAAATGATATTCATAAAAACCAGTATCGCATCCTAAAACATCAATATTTTTTTCAATTAATTTTGAAGTTAATATCTGCCCTACATATCCCAGATTTCCAGTAACTAAAACTTTCACAACAATTTTCAATGGGTCTTGGTTAAATGCATTTAGTTTGTATAAATTATTAAGTAATGATTTATTGAATTACGTTGAATGGATAGATTTTTACAAAATTCTAATTTAGATCGTTCAGAGGATGCCAAGATATTACGTTCAAAAATTTTAGAATTAGTTAAAGAATATTCTGAAATTTCTCATCCAAAAAAAAGTTTTGAAGAAGTTAAATCAAATATTCCTGTAGCTGGAAAAGTTTATGATTTTAATGATTTACAAATGTTAGTATCTAGTTCGTTGGATTTTTGGTTAACTTCTGGTAGATTTAATGATGAATTTGAGAAACAACTTTCTAAATTTTTAGGATTAAATTTTGTGATCACCACAAACTCTGGTTCATCTGCAAATTTGTTAGCTTTAGCTTCCTTAACTTCACATATGCATGGGGAGAGAGCATTAAATCCAGGTGATGAAGTAATTACTGCAGCTGCAGGTTTTCCCACTACCGTTAATCCTATTATTCAATATGGAATGACTCCTGTTTTTGTTGATGTAGAAATTCCAACTTATAGTGTTTCTCCGAAATCAATTAAAGATGCAATTACTGATAAAACAAAAGCAATTATGATTGCTCATACTTTGGGAAATCCTTTTGATGCAGAAGCCATTAGTAAAATTGCAAAAGAAAATAATTTGTGGTTAATTGAGGATTGTTGTGATGCATTGGGTTCTACGATGAATCAAAAATCTGTTGGAACTTATGGAGATATTGGAACTTTGAGTTTTTATCCTGCTCATCATATTACTATGGGAGAGGGAGGAGCTGTTTTTACAAATAATCCTACATTAAAAAGAATTATTGAATCATTTAGAGATTGGGGTCGTGATTGTTTTTGTCCAACTGGTAAAAACAATACATGTGGAAAAAGATTTTGTTGGCAATTAGGTGAACTGCCTTTTGGGTATGATCATAAATTTACCTATTCTCATGTTGGTTATAATCTAAAAATATCTGATATGCAAGCAGCTGTTGGATTATCACAACTCCAAAAACTTTCATCATTTATTGAAACCCGAAAAAAGAATTTTGCATGGTTACACAAAAGACTGCAAACTGTAAAAGAATTTTTCATTCTACCTGAAGCAACTCAAAACAGTGAACCATCTTGGTTTGGTTTTCCTCTAACTATACAAGAAAAAGCGCATTTTCATAAAAATGAACTAACTCTATTTTTATCTGAAAATGGTGTAGATACTCGCCCAATTTTTGCAGGTAATATGACAAAGCAACCGTATTTTCAGAATCTCAAATATCGAAAAAATGAAGAATTAAAAAATACAGATGTTGTAATGAATAACTCATTTTGGATTGGAGTATATCCAGGGTTGGATGAAAAAATGTTGGAATACACTGTAAAAACAATTGAAAAATTTGTATTTAATCATAAGTAGTTCAAAAATTTACCAAAAATTATTATTCAAAGAAATTTATCTTTTTAATGATGATTCTCTCAAATACAGAAATTGAAGGGGTGTATTTGATTAATATAGAAAAATTTGAAGATGAAAGAGGTTTTTTTGCACGGTCATGGGATAATTCTATTTTCAGAGAGAAAAATCTAAATCCAAAACTAGTACAATGTAGTATTTCACATAATAAACAAAAAGGTACAATCCGCGGTATGCATTTTCAAGAACCCCCATACGAAGAAACTAAATTAGTTCGTTGTACTAAAGGCAGTATTTATGATGTGGTTGTTGATCTGAGAAAAAATTCTAAAACATATAAAAAATGGTTTGGAGTTACATTGGATTCAGATAAATATACTCAATTATATATTCCTGAAGGTATTGCTCATGGTTTTCAAACTCTAGAAGATAATTCTGATGTATTTTATCAAATTAGTGAATACCACCAACCTGAACATTATAATGCTGTTAGATGGAATGATCCTATGTTTAATATTCATTGGCCATTACAAGTATCATGTATTTCAAAAAAAGATGCAAATCTTAACGATTTTAAACTATAAACTTATTGATTAAGTTACAAATGAAAATTCTCATTACCGGTGGAAGTGGAGTAATTGGTTGGAATTTATTAGAATTTTTAAAAAGCAAAAATAATGATGTTAATTTTACATTTAACAAAAATAAAATTAATCATAAAGGAAATTATTTAGATATTACAAATAAAGATGAAACAATTAATCTTATAACAAAATTAAATCCTGATATTGTCATACATTCTGCAGCATTAGCAAATGTAGATCTTTGTGAGAGAGATAAGAATTTAGCAAATCAAATCAATATTAATGGAACACTTAATGTTATCAAAGGATGTCAAAAAACAGATAGCAAAATAATATACATTTCAACATCGTTTGTATTTTCTAAAAACGAAAAAGCATACACTGAAGCAGATATTCCAATTAATCCACAAACACATTATGGATTAACTAAATTGAAAGGGGAGAAATTAGTTTTGGAATCAGAACTGAAATCATTAATTTTAAGAATTGATCAACCATATTTTTGGAAAAAGTCATGGCAACGTACAAACTCAGTACTACGAGTAATGGAAACATTATCAAAAAAACAAAATCTCAAAGAGATTACAGATTGGTTTAATGGACCTACATACATACCAGATTTTGTAAGTGCAACCTATGAATTGATAAAAAACAACCATACAGGCATATTTCATTTAACGGGTCCAGATTTCTTAAACAGATTTGATTGGGCATTAAAAACTGCAGAAATATTTGGTCTTGATAGTAAATTACTAATCCCAATTAATTCAGATCAATTGAATCTAGATGCAAAGAGAGAGAACATAAAGTTAAACAATAAAAAAATTCAAGAAAAGACAGGTGTTAAGATGAGAGGAATTAATGATGGGTTATCAGATATGCAGAAAACAAACCATATTGATTCAATCCAAGATTCATTTGAATTAGTATTAAAAGGAAAAAATTTGGAAAATCAACTGGAAGAATAAGTTCATGACAAAATTTGATAAATATAAAGAATATTTCATGCAAGTAAGAAACCTTACTGCAGTAGGAGTTGCAAATTTAGCATCCAATGGCATTTCAGGATTATTTTGGATATATCTTGCCACAATTCTAGGCACTGAAGGATATGGAGAATTAGGATATATGCTTGCAATTATGGGAACTATTGCAAGTGTATCAGCATTTGGTACAGGTAATACATTGATAGTTTATGTGTCCAAAGGAGAAAAGATTCAAGCTACAATATTCTTTATTATTTTAATTTCTACAACAATCATTGGGATAATTTCTTATTTTCTATTTCAAAACTTAGCAATTGCAGTTTATCCTTTAGCATCTGTAATTTTTGCATCCGTATTATTTGATATGTTAGGAAGAAAAAGTTTTGTAAATTATGGAAAATATATGATTTCTCAAAGGATCATCATGGTATCATTGGCATTATTCTTATATCAAGAATATCAAATAAACGGAATAGTTTTAGGATATACATTATCGTTTTTGCCTTTTTCATTTTTGATGTATAGAAGTTTTAAGGAATCAAAAATTGATTTTAGTGTATTAAAAGGAAAAACATTTTTTATTTTAAATAACTATGCTACACA
>Ga0222718_10003925_pt1 | contig 12558 bp, 17 predicted proteins | sample C33_27DmetaG_FD_165045 | JGI IMG/M metagenome (GOLD analysis project Ga0222718, IMG submission 165045) | Estuarine water microbial communities from San Francisco Bay, California, United States - C33_27D | ecosystem: Environmental > Aquatic > Marine > Unclassified | place: USA: California... | reverse complement strand
ACCACCTGCCGTCCTTGACTCCATAGCATCAACTTTTAAATTACTCATTTAGGATACGCCTCCTTAACGGCTTCGATTGCATCTAGCCAAGTGCGTGAGCCTTCTGTTTGGTCGTGATACATCATGTCCATTTGCGATTGCCAAGACGGATATGATTCGGCTCTTGCTCTTGCGTATGCTTGTGCATCATATTCGGCTTGCAGTCGTGCGACCTCTGCTTCGTAATCTGATTGAACAATCGGAACTTGATTGCCGTCTTTGTCCATTGCTCCCGCAGTGTCATCAACAGTAACAACATTAGGATATAGGTTGTAAATTGCTTGATGGTTCATGCCGCTATCTCCATTAATATAATTGATGATAGGTAACCCGCATCTTGACAGCGTTGACTGCCACCACTGATATTTTTGAAATAAATCTCATAATTCAAAGAGGATGTTGAATTAGGTGAGTCGATATAATTTATTATTGCATCAGTAATAAGACCATATGCTTCGCTATAATTCAGACTGCCTTTGTCAATAATGCTTGCGCCACCTCTGTATAAAGCGATTCCTCCTCCCGAAGGATTACCACCACCAGACGGTATGCCACGAAATCCTGCAACATGAGTAATCACCAATATCTTGTTTGAGGTTGAGGATGGTGTTATTGACGCTTGCAATCCTGATGAGACGTAAGTAGTGCTTGTGGTTGTAACCATAGTGTCATAAGTGCCTTGAACAACTTGCAAAACTTTGCCAAACCCAGTTGCAGTTCCACTGTTTGCAATCGTCGCACCCGATGCAATGTCGAGAGTCGTGCCTGATGGGATCGTGACCGTGGTTCCAGTTGCGGCTGAGATCGAATTTGCTTTTAGTAAACTGCTCATGATTTCAATGCCTCGATTTCTGCGTCAGTCAATCCCAGTGCTTGAAGTTTGGAAACCGCAGATGCTTTGTCGGCTTCTGCTTGTATTTGTTCTGGTGTTAGTTCTGGTTCTGGTGATGGTGGTCGCGCTACGAATGCGCCGTCAGCGTAAACACCGCCGATATATGCGTTAGCATCTGCTTCGACAAGAACGCCGTCTGTGTTGTATTCAGAACTGCCATCCCATTCGATAATGTTGTCAACAATCCCAGAGTTAATGATTGCGTATTTCATTATTTGTACTCCTCGATAATACAAATTCCACCTGCTCCCGAACCGCCTGTTGCCGGATCGAAGCCGCCTCCGCCACCTCCGGAACCATACCCAACCGCATCTCGACCGGTAGATAAGTTATAAGACATTTCTCCACCGCCACCTAATATTGTGCTTCCGCCTTTTGATCCTAAGTTGTAGCCATAAATATGGGCAGAATCTCCGGCTTCCCCATCAATATTTATATCGCCACCAGATGCAGAACCATGAGAAACAGCATCACTATCGCCTCCACCAGCCGTTAAAGTCAAAGAAGTGTCAACATAAGTGCTATTGCCGCCATCAGTTCCAACCGCTCCGTTGTAACCACCACTACCACCAGAACCTATTGTTATTGTTGCGGTTGAAATTGAAGAAACATCATGAGCATATTTAATTACTGCTCCACCTGCTCCACCCGACCCCGCTCCATACTGATTCGTTGCCCCTGCCCCACCTGCTCCCCCACCAATTATTGTTATATTTATTTTGGTAATTCCAGACGGCTTCGTCCACGTTCCTGATGAGGTAAAAACCTGTGCAGACGCAAGACCGCTATCAAAGCCAGACGTAGTAGCCGATGCATGAACTGCGACTGTTGTCCCCGCACCTCCTAATGTAAGTGTTCCTCCAGATTCTTTGTCAATTGCGTTTACGTTAATGGTGCTCATACGATCACCCACGTGTTAGTTGCGCCAACGGTAATTGTGGTTCCAGAAGCAATCGTGATTGGTCCGGCAGAAACACCGTTCATGTCTACGGTCATGGTGTAGTCTTCATCGAGAGTTACATCATTCTCAAAGATTGCAGCTTCACCGTTCCCGCCTGATGCGCCCCCACCTCCAATTGCGCCCCAGGCTGATCCGTCGTATCCCTCAAACGATCCATCTGTGCTGTTGTATCGAATGTACCCAGACTGTGGCGAACTATCGCGCTGGGCTGTTGTCCCAGTAGGTAAAGCGCCAGATCCAGTTGGATTTGTCTTTACGACAAAACTTCCTTTTGAAATAATAAAATTACTTAGCATTACGGGTTCCCTGCCGTTGTTTTAACTGTCAGAACTGATCCAGAAAATCTATCTCTAGAGTCAGCGTTTTGTATTCGATCTATTGCCTCTTGGTAAAAAGTTGCCCAAACCTGTGCTTCTTCTGGGCTACCTAAAAAAGGACTAGCTTCTAACAAGCAAGCGTACAAATAAATGTTCGGTCGATTTAAAATTAACCAATTAGTTGTTGCAGAGCCACTAAGCGCGGTAAATTCTTTGTAGTAAGTAATCTCAAGCGTGTCTGCTGAATCTGGTGATGGACCCAAGATATAGTTATCACCCAAAATCGTATAAGTGCTTGGCCTACCGCTTGTGCTGCCCGCCCAAATACGATCCATCATTTCTGGAGTTATGTACTCAAGAGCAGTAATGGGATCTGTATTAATTTGAAAATTCCGCGCTTGTAAATATCCTGTTGGCAATGCGTAACTGCGAGTGCCTCCAGTGAGCGCCTGTGTAACAGTTGTCTCCATTGCCCGTATGCGTAGATCATCAGCAATACGAGCTTCCGCAAGCTCAATAAATTCATCAAGGCGGCTTGTCAAATCGCTTCGATCAAGCCAGTTTGCTAAAGCAGTCTTTAGATTGGCATAAGAATTTATTGCCATTAGAGAAATACAACCCTCATTGTTATATCTGAAGAGCCAACTCTTTGAGCGTGTAAATACACAGCGGGGTCAGTGACCGACATACTTCGCGGCACATTTAAAAAAGTAAGCCCAGAAGAAAGTTTTAAGTCGTTAGCAGAACTAACAGATGGAGTCGAACCAGTGGCAAAATTGAAATAAATTTCACCATCAGTGTGAACGCCAATTATTTTTGCGTTGGACACATTAGTTGCGGAAGCAGAAGCGCCTACTGTGACAGCGCTTTGTACATCCCATTTGTTATATGCACCAGAATCGTCGCGTCTATACATGATTAAAGCCTTACAGGGGTTGTTTTAAAATAACGAAACTCAGGATCATTAAGTTTCTTGAAAAGTAATTTGGGATTTTTCGCAATTTCAGGATCTTCTTTTACCCATTGCTCCCATACCGTTACTGGAATTGAGGCAGCTTTGTGAAAACCGTCTGAATTAATCTTTCCAAATGTGCGGGAATCTCCATGCGCGTTATAACGGCGCTTGTTGTCCTCCAATATTTGTTCAGCATCTTGATATGTCTCGATTGTTACCGTGCCGTCTGGCTCATCTATCCAATCGGTCGATACGTCCGATATACGCTCAAGTGGTTTTCTATCCGCCATTTGTCCAGTACCTCTTTTTGCCGCCTATATTTGATGGCCCAGGATTTGCCCACTGCTTTTTCTCGAGCCTTTCCTGTTCCATTTCTTCAAATTGTTTTTCAAGAAACTTGAAAATATCTTTTTCTTTTTTTTGTTTTTTCTTAGCCATAAAAAAAGCCCCGTGAGGGGCATAAAAAGAAAAGGGGGCCAAAAGGCCCCCTCTCTTAAATTACTTCTTAGATTAAGAAGTGGTAAGGTCCGCGAGGAAGCCGGAAGCTTTCTCGTTTTTCGACATCAGACCGTACTCAACCAGCATATGCTTTTTCTGGCTATCGCCCGTTTTTGCAAGATCTTCCGTGCGGAAGTCACGCAAATAAGCAATGTTCCAGTAGTTCATATCCAAGAACCAAGCATCTTCTGCCCGCTGGAATCGATTCGGGATCACTTTGAGCGTTCCAAAATCAGAGACATAAACATCAATAGCAGCAACAACGTGTGCTGGCGCTACTTTGTCAGCGTTGGTTTGAAGCGATGAAACTGACTGAGTAAGGTCAGAGATTGCCTGTTTGTTAAAGGCACCAACCATAATCGTGTCGGGTTCACCACCATTGTCAAAACACTCTCGAATAACCGTTTTCATACCGGCTTCCGTAATAGCGTTTTTTGTCGTTGCAGCAGTCGCCGCGTCTGTACCATTGCCAGAACTTGCAGCTCCAGCTGTAGCACCGGTTCCAAGAGTGTGATAGTTGCTGGCAACCCAAGACCCAAGACCAGCAGTCTGACGAGCAGCACTGGCAGAACCAGCACTCTTCGCAACGTTGTCCATCAACATCTTCTCCATATCGCGCTTGAGAGTCTGAGCAGAACGGGCCATATGATAGGCCATCTCATTGCGTGATTTGCCAGCAAAGTCTACCGAATCTGCCGTGCCACTAACCGACACAGTCTCTTTTGAGATCTGCGTGTAGTTTTGCAGACGAACAGTTTCAGTAACAGCACTTGCTGTGCTATCGTCACCTTCAATGTGACGGTTTGCAGCCGCAGCCGCGAGAACATCAGTTTGCCACTCAAACAGGACGTTATCAGCAGATTCGCGTCCGCACCCTGTCAGAAATGGAGTAGTGGTAGGCGAAATATCATAGATGACATTTGCCAGGTCCTCGCGCACACCGATTGCGCCATGTACTTGTCTAGTACCTGAAGGAACAGCCATTATTTAACTCCTTAAATAAAATCCTCAAAAACTTTCGCTGCATCACGAATGTGACCAGTGTTTTTAAGTTGGTTACGTTTGTTTTTGAGTACATTCCTTTGCTCTTGAGATCTGGAACTTCCTTTGCCCGCTCGGATCACCTTCGGCTTGCCTTTTAGCTTTTTAGCCTTCGGATTAGCGCCCTGTAATCGGTCATACATCATGGCCTTGTGTAAAACCAAAAAAGAACGATGATCAATAAGAGAATCAATTTCGCGTTCAACATAACCAAGATCTTGCGCGTAGCTTCGGAGTTCTGTTGCTAGTTGCCTCTGGGAATCTTCTTGTCCCCATTCCGGTAACGCAGAAATGAGTTTTTCTTTCTCAATCTCGACTACCTTGGCCCACTTTTCACTTTCATCTGCCGCCATACGAGCTTGAACTTGTTTTTGACGATTTTCGAGTTCAACAGCTTTATCCTTCTGCTCTTGCAACTCCTGTCTCTTAGTAACGTATTCAAGGGGGTCTTCCATTCTTAACCTATCCCAATCAATATTCTCAAACTTATTAGTTTCTTGATTTTGGGTAAGCGCATCTAAGTGCTGAATGTACTGTTGTCTCTCGGCTTGAATCTGTTGGAGTTGAGCTTGATACTTCTGAGTAACACTCTCAATCTCCTTTCGTTGTTCTGCAAGAGACTGCGTTTTTTTGGTGTAATCTTGTTGCCGTAAATAGCCTTTCCGGATTTCGTCAGCAGTTAATTCTTTTCCATCTATTTCAAATAAGAATTCTGCGTCCTCGTCTTCGACAAGTTCACCATCAGACTCCTCTTCAGCTTCGAGCTGTTCGCTCTCAACGTCAGATTCATCTTCCGCTTCAAACGCGATTTCCGCTTCTGAAGGTTCAGCCTCCTCGACTTCGGTTGCTTCTTCAGACGCATTGTCCTCAGAGTCCATAAGTGAAAGAAAGGCTTTTTGCGCTTCCGCAATTGTGCCTGTGGGTTCTTCTTGAGTGTCCACAATTTAGCTCCATGAAAAAAGAGGGCATATAGCCCTCCCCCTACATCCTTGTAGGTAGGTTTTCTAAAACAGGATATTTGAATCTCTTTGTGCTTTTGCCAATTGTCCGGTACTGATAATGGACTCAAAATGACTTTGAAGCCGTGAAAGGATTTTCAATCCCAACCACAAGGTTTCCCTTGTTTCCGCATCGTGAGTGGATGAATTTTCCCATCCAATCAGGAATTCTTTTCGCAAAAGTTCGAACGCTTCCACAACCATAGGGTCGTTTAAAATTCGGCTCGCGTTTTCTGCTTGTTGTTCTTCGTTCAAGCCCACTGACTCCTAGCTTTTGCCTTTGCTTTTTTGGATAGCTCCCCGTAATGCTTTAGAATTTTGCTGGACGCGGTATGGTTTGCGCCAGAGTGCAAAACTCCATTTCCCATCATGTGCGACTTACCTTTAAACAACGTGCCATCAGTCAAGTAATGTTTTTGTTTTGCGCCCATTTTTATTTCCGTTTTTGGGGTTTTTTGGGTTTTGGTTTTTTTGGTTTTCTGTAGTTGTATCCCATTATCCGATTCCTACGGGTCTGCCTTGCTCCGCTTCTAATTGAAGTTCAGCAATTTTCATTGAGTTATCTGATTGCAACTTTTGCGCTTCTAACTGTAATTTCTGTTGTTTGATCTGAGTTTCGGCGACTTTTATATCTAGCTCGCCTTTCTTTAAGCTCATTTCAGCTTGCGCCATTTGTTCCCTTGCCGAAGGCTCTTGAGAAGCCATTCTGGGATCAGTAATAAACGAATCAACATCCTTAAAGCCCATGTTTTTGATCAACTCTGAGGCCATGTTGTAAAGATTTTGCTCGTTCATCAAAGACAACCCGCCGCTCATTGCCTGAGAAGCCAGCTGCATTAAGGTCGTAAGATGTCGGAGATGTTGGTCACGATTGCCATGACCCAGACCAACTGAAACAGTGCAGTCCATTTTTTCCCGCCACATATCCGGTCGAACAGGAACAAACTGGTTTCGAAGCATAATGATTCGTTCTTTGTCCTGATTTTTTTGAACCAATTCATAAATCATTTGCATTAGATCTTTTACGCCGGTTTCAGCAAAACAGCGAGCAATCAATTCGACACGTTGTTGAGCCGCAGTCATTGTCTGGCTGACAGCAGCTGCCGTCGTATGGCTAGTTAACGCACCTTCGTTAAGGCCCTGAGAGTACTTGGTCATTCCAGACCGTTCTTCCCGTATGCCATCTAAGTATTTGAGTGTTTCAAACACATAAGGCTGGAGTGGAGGTGTTGGTAGTGGTGTGACCGCATTTGGGGTTTTTGTCCGTACAATTCCCCCTGGTCTGCTAGTTAGAAGGTCATCCAGATTTACCTGACCTTCCATCACTGCAAAACGACCATGATTTTGCATATACATATTGTCGAGTAATGATCGTTGCAATGTACTCTTCATAAGCTGAAGATCCATTGTCAAATCTGCCATAGACAAACCAAAAAACTTATGCGGAATCTTTATTGGGGTCAAAGTTGCAAAAGGTTTACGATCTACTGGCTCTTGGTCCAAGATAAGGTTGCCAGCTGTAACCACACGAATAAGTTCAGCAATGCCGTCACCGTCCTGATCAGACTTTAGGTAACTTTCGTAAACCCAGATTTCCCTTAGTGCTTTTTCTGTACTTTCCCGCCCTAAATTACTGGAGTTATCAAACTCGTATCGCGCAGAACTTTCAGATGTAAGTTCATGGTTGTCGCCACCAATCTCGTCTTCATCAAAATCAAAGCCCATTTCACGAAGCTCTGAAATTGTCTTCTTAGATCGATGGCAAACGAATCTAGCATCCTCAATAGATTTCGCTTCGCGAGAAATTAAAAACTCTTCTGGAGGTACATTTTCAATTTTAACTCGCCCAGTAGTCACCACTCGGGTGATCACGATATCGTGAGTAACCTCTAAACCTTCGGTATTTGCGGTGTGTTCAATCACCTCGACCGAGTCCGGAGCAATAAGCGCCTCCAACTCAAGGTCAGTTAAATCACTATATGTTTCGCGATCATTTTCGTCAGTCTCATCCCACCAGCACTTTACAATCCCGTTTTTTTGCAACAATGCATCCGTAAACCACGAATACATAATTTCAAAGCCAGGATTATCTTTTGTAAAAATATGATTGATGTAGTCAGAAGCTTGTTCAGCTGCCGGAACATCTTCTGGCCCTGTAGGATGAAACTGTACAATCTTGTCACCAGACGCAAACACTCGCATAAGCGACGGTTTTATCCATTCGATGGTATCAGCGACACTGCTATCAACAATCTGCGATCGGCCTTCTATCTCGTTACCAAAAGGCAGCCCGTAGTAATACTCCATCGCAAGTCTGCGTTGATCAGACAGCTCATCGTCGTAACCAAGAGACTGAGTGATCTCTGCATCTATTCTTGCTTTTAATTCATCCATTTATAAATCCATTCTCAGGGAAGCAAGCCAAAGGTTGTTGGCGCTACCGTTTCTGATGTTGCTGCACCAGATTGTGTTCCAGTGGGAAAATATTCCGTGTAATACTTCAGAAGTCTTGCCTTTTCAGCGTCTAGATCTGCCCAGTTATCTTCTGGCACGGCACCTGGGTTTTTTGACGCCATCGTGTCGAAGAAGTCTGGCTGCTGATAAGAAGCTAAAGAATTAGGAGCGTAATGCACATCCAATAAACTTTTAGCAGCTATTTCATCTGGACTGACAAGTTCTGCGCTGCCATCTGGGTATACATAAAGTTGTGGCGCGTTTGAACTGTTCATTACGTTATTAGTGTAAAGTGATTTTTCGGGAATAAATCCATACCCTTCTGGAACAAGTTCTCCTTGATTGAAAAACTGGGTTCCTCTTACTTGTGTGCCAGTATCAGGGTCCCATTTCTCGGCTTCATACCCAGTTTCATAATTAGGCACATAACCGGCGTTTGTCATAATGTTATACATATCGGGATTGTTAGCATATTCGCCAGGCTGGGTAATATATTCACTATCACTTCCAACTAGTAACCCTGCAAACGGATTAACAACGCCGTAGTTGCCCGCTACAAAATCGTCAGCACCAGTGCCGCTAAATCCGAAAGCAGCTAACTCTTCAGCGGTCGTTCCGCTACCAAAAGGAATGACGCTGGCGGCTAAAGAATTTTCTAAAAATTGTTGATTTGTTAATCCTTGCCACCGATCGATATAGTTAGTTGTATCTTCGTAGTTACCGATTAGATTCTGAAAAGGATTTCTTGAACTGTTTATCGTATTTTCCCCAACGCCTTGCACAGTTGTCCCGTCATCCAGATTTTTATATGAATAGGGGCCAACCCTTGCCTGACCCATCTCAACCAACAAGGGATTTCCGTAAGGATAAACGCGAGCTTTGTAATGCGCTCGTGGAGCAGCTGGCTCCGGTGTCTCTGGCGTTGCCTCTGGTGGCGGCGTACTTGGTTCGGGAGAAGGCGGGGGCGGCTGCTGACCTCCCATATTCGGAGGAGGAGGATTTCCACCACTATTACCCGATAACAGTCCCCGTATCGGGCGCGGCCAACCACTTACATTAGCAATATACTCAGAGCCGCCTTCGGGCATCAGGGATTGCGCAAGCATCCCCGTATAAAAGTCTTCGTCTTCTAAAATTCTACCTGCGTTCATACTATTCCCAATTGCGGATATTTAAGTTCCCTATCCCAAACTGGATTTTTTCCCTCTGTTGAGAACCGGAGTGACATTACGGCATATCGTGTTGCCGACATAAGATCATCTCTAAGCGCGACAATCTTTCCTTCTTTTCTGTGATACATCCTAAATTCTTCCCACCAATCACTTTGTGTTGCAAATACTTTGAACTGGTCTTTTTCCATTCTGTGCAACATTTCCATGATCCCAACTTCTACAGAATTACCGCCTTTCTTTTCCCCGAGTGCTGGGGGATTTTCAAAATGAAACGGAAGTAGATTGCAGCCTAAAGTCCGATACTGTTCCGCAAGACCTGGGTTGCCCATCGAATCTTTTCGGTGACCATCGTGAGGCCAGACGATGTTCCACGGCCCTCTTGTTTTAATGGTTGCTGCATGAACGTGTGGCGGGGCTTTGCTTTGTCGATAGGTGTCGTATACATAAACGCGATCCTCTTCTCTATCCCACGCTACCCAAACAACAGCTGTGGGATGATCCCAACCAAAATCTATTGCAGCAATACGAGGCCATTCTTCTGGCAACGGGAAAGGTTCTACAACTAATTCAGACTCATTTACCGGAAAAACTAGCCCACTACCGATAGATGGTCTGCCGTGTTTCCGCATTTCTCTTTCGTGAGGGGAGTATGCAGACAAAATCTGAGCCATAATTTGCTCATCTAGATGACCTTTTGCCCCACTTAAGGTCGTAATTTTTTCAGACGCATCATCCCAAGTGGCGTTATCCAAGGATTGACCTACTTGTAGGTTGTTCATAAAACTTGCAACCGTTTCAGTCATTCCGTTCTCAGGCGTGAAGGTCATATACACCATGCCCCTTCTATCCAGCGTTCGTGTAACTGCCTGTGAATAGAGTTCCCTGCTAGGTTCTTCGTCAAGCCAAACGCAGTCCACAGATCGACCCTGCCATTTATCCACGCCCATTTCATAGGCTTTAAAGAATAAAGACGAATTCAGACCCGATTTGTGTTTAACAAGAACAACGGATTTTGCATTTGGAACCCCTGGCTTTCTCTCACTTTTCACAATGCAAGATTTTGGTATCGAGCCAGTGCCGAAAGCTTCGGGATCGTCAGGAGAGCCTAGTAATTCTGCTTGGACAATGTCTCTCGTAGTTTCGTTAGAAACACCACCCGCCCAAGCTGTAATGGGTTTATGGAAGACACGCCCTTTCCACCAATCCGGATATATCCCTGTTAGGTGGTAGGCCATCTCCATAGCCCCGCAGTAGGACTTGCCGATTCGGTTAGCCGCCATAAGCAACCGCTGGTTGGCTTGGCTACCTGTTTCGTGAAACCTCTGCTGATAAGGGTAAGGGTCGTAAGCGTAAAGACGCTCGAACCGTTCCCGATTTTTTATAATCTTCGCAAGCTCTACGGCTTGGACAAGACTAGCCGAAGAAGTCATCCAATCTTTTATTTGTGTTCAAGTCAGGATCTCCCTTGTAATGATGCTTCACATACAAGTCTCTCCCAGACCCCCCTTCCAAATACGATCGAATTTCTGCGTCACTGCCTTTATCTTCCGTCAAGTGAGCAAAAAAGAGTGCTTTTTGGTCATCAGGAGATAAGTCGAGAATAGATTCTGCGTTTTTTATTCTTTCGGGAATGCTCCCCGTTATATTTTTTAGCCTGTTTTTTGCGGTGACAAAGGTGTCATCGGTCAATTGATAGATGCCTTTGGCCGACGATTCGGGATTACGAAGGTTTTTTCCGTAGCTGCTTTCCACGCCGCTTACGACATTAGCAAAGTCATTCAAACGAGATGCGTTTATGCCAAGGCGTTCCGACACCTTCCCCAAAATTTGATCATTAAGGCTAACTTCCCGCTCGATACTGGCGCTTAGTGATTTTGAATACTCTGTTGCATCCCACAAGTTTGGGAACACCATGTAATCTTTCATTTCCATTGCCTCTTGGAGAGCACGGTCATTCGGTAACTTTTCAAGCCCAGGAGATCTCCAGCGAATTGTCGGGTACAACATTGCCTTTGACTGGTAAGGCTGTTTTGCATTGGGCAAAAGACCCATCGGATGCGTCGCTGAGTAAACAGTTTGCATCTGGCCTGTATCTTTATCTGGATGCCACATCTGATTAACGACGGGAGAATTCGTTTGACCCTTGGCACGGCGCAGCCAAAAAGGCTCTTGGACCATTGGTTTACCGTACAATGGATTCACTGGAGGGTAGGTTCCTCAAAACCCATCAAATTAGCCAGCTCTGCTTTCAATTCGTCCGTGGTCTTATCGTCATAAGTGACGGTCTGCTCTACCTTGTCGGTAGGCTTGTAACCAGAACGATCCAGAATATCCATCACCGCCTTCAGCCTGACCTGTTCTGATTGGGCGTTTTTCGCCAACTCCTCCAAAAATCCCACCGCCATAGGGGCAAGACCCTGCACCCTCTTCCGAGTCTCCTCTTCTATCTCTACGGCAAGTTTTTTTCTTAAATTTGGCCCGTTGACATCCGCAGCTTTAGGCGAATATCCAGCCATCTTGTATGCCTGTGTCGCATTACCGGTCAAAACGTAGTATTCGACAAATTTGGCTTGCTTCTCTGTATTAATCATATGTACCTCTGAGAGGCTCTGTAACGCCCGTGGTGAAACGTTAATGGTTTAGGAATGGTAACCTCTAGGGTGTCGTTATTTTTTAATACAAGACACATTTTAGTTGTCATAAAGATGGTCCTAGTAATAGAGAACCCCCGTGTGTGACCGTGGGATGTCTACCGTTTATTAGGTATTGCTTATAGAGGTTCTAATTTCCCCTCCGGTTTGCGTGGAGGATATTGTTGATTTAATTGTTTGGCGCTTGGGGTGGGGTGGGGTCCGGCCCTCCCCTATGCCCCCCATTGGCGCGGGCGGCGCTGTCTCAATGCGCTGCTGTGCCCTGTATGCCCAGCAATTAACGCCAGTTGTTTTGATTGGGGCCGATTGTAGGACCAATGCGCCCCAGCTGGTGACGGGCGGCGGCTTGTTCAGTTGCTGCCCCTGTCGTTACTGCCTGAGCTGGGAAAGTTTGGCGGCCATGTGTGTGCGTTAAAGGAACATCAATAGCAGCGCTTCCAATGGCCTTACAGAAACAGACAGCAGACACCCCAGCGCCAACACCAGCGACACCAGCCAACACCGGCAGCCGGTAACGCCCTTGCAGCCGCTTATCTCTCCCCCTGTGTTTCACCAGTTGCCGCCGGTTTTGGGCGATTGT
>Ga0222718_10003924_pt1 | contig 12560 bp, 9 predicted proteins | sample C33_27DmetaG_FD_165045 | JGI IMG/M metagenome (GOLD analysis project Ga0222718, IMG submission 165045) | Estuarine water microbial communities from San Francisco Bay, California, United States - C33_27D | ecosystem: Environmental > Aquatic > Marine > Unclassified | place: USA: California... | reverse complement strand
CAAGATCCACCACCACCACCACCACCACCACCACCACCACCGCCACCGCCGACGGGTGTCCCCATCTCCCTCTCGATCCCCCCAGAGTCACAGATCAGGATGGGAGACCCTGCGGCCCGTCTCGGCACAGGACCGGTGATGGTCGAGGCCGTCGGGGCCACGAAATCCTTCGGCGATGTGGTCGCCGTCTCCGATGTGACCTTCCAGATCGGGTCTGGCGTGACCGCGATCCTGGGCCCGAACGGTGCCGGCAAGTCGACCCTGTTTCGCATGCTGTGCGGGCTTACCCAGCCCTCGACCGGCACCGTGACTGTGCTCGGCCGGAATGCCGGAACGGATCGAGAAATTCGGGGCCGGATCGGGCTCGCCCCGCAACAGGACGCCCTTTTCGATCGACTCTCTGCGAGAACCTTCGTTGCGCTGGCTGCTGAGACCCATGGCGTTGTCGAGGTCGACACTCGTATTCGTGACGCCTTGGAACGGGTCGAACTCGATGTCGACGATCCCAAACCGGTCGGAGCGTTCTCGAAGGGAATGCGGCAGCGCGTCAAGCTGGCAGCCGCGCTCGTGAACGACCCTGACGTGTTGGTGCTCGACGAACCGCTCACTGGACTCGATCCGGTTCAGCGGCAACGCATGATCACACTGTTCGGTGAGCTGGCAGAGCGCGGCAAATGCCTCCTCGTGTCGAGCCATGTGCTCGACGAGGTGGCCCGGCTCGGTTCGAACGTGCTTGTGATTGCGCAGGGCCGCTTGGCGGCGGCCGGGGACTATCGGAGCTTGCGTGACCGTATGGACGACCGACCCCACCGCGTCCGTGTGGGCACCGACCGTCCACAACTACTCGCCGGTGCTCTGGTCGAACGGGGAAATGCTCGCGGGGTCACCTTGTTGGAAGGCGCCGTCATCGTCGACGTCGACGACATCGACCGGTTCGGCCGCATCATTGCGCCGCTCACCGTCGAACTCGGCCTACGGCTCGACGAACTGGTCCCACTCGACGACGACCTCGAATCGGTGTTCCGCTATCTGGTCGAGCGACGCCGATGAATCGATCTGTCTCCTCTGTGCGAGCGGTGCTGATCACCCATCGCCTCCTCGTACGTCAACTCCTGACGCGCGGCCGGTTGCTGGCGCTGCTGAGTCTCGGCGCGGTCGTGGTCCTCGCCGCGGTCGGGGTTTCGGCAAACGCCGAGGTCGAGGATGCGGCCCGGACGATCATCGAGGTGATGGATGGCCTCGGCCTCATCCTCGTGGTGCCCATCGTGTCGCTGGTGTTCGCCTCGGCAGCGCTTGGTGATCTGCGAGAAGATGGCACGCTTGTGTACCTGTGGCTTCGGCCGATGGACCGTCTCTCGGTCGTTACCGGTGCCTATCTGGCGGCACTGACAGTGAGCGTGCCACTCACGGTGCTCGTTCTGGGGTGCGCAGCGATTGTCGGTGGAGCAACCGCCGAGGGGGTCGTGGCAACAGTGGTTGCCACAGTGTTCGGGGTACTGGCCTACAGCGGCGTCTTCGTGCTCCTGGGGATCGCGATCAGGAACTCGATCATCTGGGGTCTGGCCTACGTCCTGCTGTGGGAGGGGTTGTTCGCTGGCTTCTCCGAGCCGATCGGCAACGTGGCGGTGCGAGGCTACGCCCGGTCCCTGTTGGCGAACCTCTCCGAGATCGACCTCGGTTCGGCAGCAGAGGCAAAAACGTCGACTGCACTGTTCGTCTGTGTGATGGTTGCAGTCGGGTCGCTGGCCGCAGCGGCGATCCGCCTCGAGCGGATGGATGTGGCCTGAAGCCGCCGAGCTGTGGTGAGGCTCAGCGTCCGGTGAACTCGGCTTTGCCGGGACCGTGCTCGAGGAAGCTTTGCACCCCGATCGAGTTGTCAGCGGTCCCGAAACAGCGACCGAACTGCTCGGCTTCGACCCGGACCGCCTCGGCAAGGGGGAGGTGAAGCCCGTCGAGAATGGCACGCTTCGCCATCTGGAGCGCTGCCGGACCCTTGGCGTACTCGGCCGCCTTCGCGATGGCGTCATCGAGCAGGGTGTCGGGGTCGTGAACCGAGCTGACGATTCCGTTGACGAGCGCCTCCTCGGCGCCGACATGGCGGCCGGTGTACACCATCTCTTTCGCGAATGTCACCCCGGCCAGTCGTGTGAGGCGCTGGGTACCTCCTCCCCCGGGAATGAGTCCAAGCTGGATCTCGGGGAGGCCGATACGGCCGTCTTCGGCGATCATGCGGAAGTCCGTGGTGAGCGCAACCTCCAGTCCGCCCCCGAGTGCATAGCCGTTCACCGCCGAAATCGTGATCTGCGGGAGTTGCTCGATGGCGAGCAAGCTCTCGTTGAAGGTCTCGGAGAAGGCTTGGGCCGACGCAACGTCGAAACTGGGGAATTCGGAGATGTCGGCGCCAGCGGCGAATACCCGTCGGCCCCCGGTGATGACTACCGCGCGAACCGTCGTGTCACCAGCGATCTCGCCGGCGATCGCAGCGAGGTCACGAACCATGTCGGTGCTGATCGCATTCACCTTCGGACGCTCAAGTCGGATGACAGCAACACCGGTCGACGGGTCGCGTTCGAGGTGGACGTTCTCTCCCATGACTCGGTACGTTAGCGGAGGCCTAAGGTTCCACGTTGGCCTGCCGACGGATTCAGGATGCGAAGGAAGTTCGAGCTAAGCGAGGCTGGGCAGGGCCTGCTCTGGGAGATCGGGTCGGCCCTCACCGGTGTGTCCACCGAGGAGGCCAGCGCGGTTCTCACCACCCTGTTGGAAAAGGTTGCGACGCACCTCTCGGTCGAGGTGATCGGGTGCTGGCACAACGATTACCCGGCTGGTACTTCGCTGTTGCAAGAGTGCTGGGAGCAGCAGGGAACGCTCATGCCCATGAGTACTTCCCCCGTTCGAAAACCTGATCTCGCGAATGCCGAAGCGGTATTGAGCAATAACGGCGTTGCGTACTTTGGGTTGCAGAACTTCTTCTCCGAGGAAGCGATTCCGCTTCCCTGGCGCAACGGCTCTGTCATGGTCGTGTTGATCGAATTCACTGGCGACGAGGCTGACGTGCTGGTGATGCATCGACCGAATTCCCATTGGACCGACGAAGAAATCGAATTCTGCCGCAGTCTTTCCCTCGCGCTGCGACAGTTCCTCGCCCGTGTCCACGCCGAGCGAAAGCTGGAAAAGAACGTCGCGCTGGCTCGTTTGGTAACGGACCTTCAGCAACGCATGAGTGAGGCCGACCACAAGACGTCAGCCGCTGCAGTCGATGCGGTCCTTCGTCAGATCGAAGAGCAGTTCGACCTCCTCCAGTTGGCTGTACTGGAGCTCCGCGACGCCGCACGACAGTTGTATGCCCTGGGACGGCCGGTTCATCAACGGTGGTTCGAGACCGCTCTTACAGCTCTTCCCTTCGATCCGAAATCAAAAGCTGAGAGCTACGTTTTGGTCTCGAGCGCCGAGCTCGCACTGGAGGTCTTTGGGGCAGACACCGACGTCGCCCAAGACCTCCCTTCTGCAGAAGCCCTGCTGATCCCCATCGGCGTCGCCGACGGGCCCGCCCGAACGATCGTCTTCACTCGTGACGGGCGGACCTGGGAGCAGGAGGAGATCGACGCGCTCGTGGCTGTGGGCCGGTCGATGGGCGAAATGCTCGCCCGGACCGATGTCGAACGTCTCTCGCAGGTACAGATGCGAGTGCAAGAAGCGTTCTCTGACATTCTCTCGTCGGTCGTTCACAGTCGCGGCGAAGAGCCCGAACACATTGTGCAGAACGCTCTGGCTCGGATCGCACAATCGGTGGGTGCAGAGGTTGTCGCCATCGTCGATACAACCAACCCGGCCCCGACCACGTGCGGCCGCGTCCTTACGCTTTGGGAGTCCGACGACTCCAAGTTCGATGTCGGAGCACCCGTGCGCTTCCCCGAGTCGTGGGTGAACCAGGCGATCCTTGCTCAGCAGCCAGTGGTGACGTCGATCCAGATATCGGAATCGCTGATCACCGGCCGAACCCAGGAGGACGCAGAATGGACGCTCGTGTGCGTCCCACTGCCGGGATGGCAGGATGGGGCGGCATCGATCGGCATGTTGTTGCGCGATGACGAGACCCCATGGGGGACGCGGTTTGTCGAATGGCTGACAGCGTTCGGGGAGCTCCTGAGCGAACTCAAATTCAGGATCGACGCCGAGCAAGCAGCGGAGTGGCAAGAAGAGACTGCGGCGTACCTTCGCGATGCCGCCTCGACCCTGCACAGCGTGGCTCCCGAGCGGTTCGCGAATGCGCTCGACGCCGTGCTCGAACGCGGAGCCAACCTGTTCGACCTCCCCGAGATCGAGCTCTGGTCCGTGAACACCAAAAGCGAAAAGTGTCGCCCTCTCTCGGCTCCGCTTCGACCGCTGTTCCGTGCCGATGACTCGACGATCGGTCCGCTTCTCTCCGTCGCGCACAGTTCCAAGAATCTCATCCGGAATCGCCACGTCTTTCTTCCACTCGAAAGCGAGAGTCACGTGTTTGTCCTCGCAGTCGGTCCGCTGGACGAGCGCGTGCGGGATGCGGCAGTGCCGCTGCTGGAATCGCTTCTGGTCGTGATCGAGCGAGCGGAGCGGCGAGTTACGGCAGAACGACGCGCGAAGTTGGCATTCAACGAGTCGCCAATCGGCGTTCTGCTGTGCGACAGCGAGTTCAAACTCATCACCTGCAACGAAGCGTTCGCCTCGTTTCTCGGGTTCGCAACCCCAGACGAGGTGGTTGCAACCGGCATCGAAGCGGCCCTGACGGTGCTGCAAGGCAAGTTCAGTGCTGGCGCGTACGAGCTCCCGTTCAACCGTGTCGATGGTGCAGAAGTGTGGGGACGCATCCATGCGACCCCGCTGGAAGGAGTCGGTACCGGTCACGAGACCTGGCTGGTCCACGTCGAGGACGCGACCGATCGGCGACACGATGAGGAGGTGCTTCGACATCAGGCTTCCACCGACGAACTCACCGGACTCGCCAATCGCCGAGTACTCACCAGTCGTCTCAACGAGACGATTCATGACGGTTCGGCGCCAACGGTGCTCTTGCTCGACCTTGACCGCTTCAAGGCGGTAAACGACTCGCTCGGACACGACCAAGGAGACGAACTGCTCCGAATCATCGCTGATCGACTCCGACTCGCCGTGCGGCCCGGCGACCTCGTCGCTCGCCTGGGTGGCGATGAGTTCGCGATCCTGCTCGCATCGCCGTCCGACACCACCGATGCCGACATCGTTGCGGACCGGCTCGTTGAGCTTCTCGACGAGCCGGTGATTCTCGTTGGGCAGACGATTCAGCCGGCGGCGAGCATTGGCATCGCCAAGCTTGACCTCCCCACGTCCGGGTCCGAGGTCCTCCGGGCGGCTGATACGGCGATGTATCAGGCGAAGGCAGCCGGTGGGTCTGGTCACGTCACCTTCGACCAGAAGACGCAGAGCAAGCCGAATGAGGCGCTGCAGATCGAGGGGGGCTTGCGTCACGCAATCGAACGGGGTGAGCTCTCGGTGCACTACCAGCCCGAGATCGCGCTTGACACCGGTCGGATCCTTGGGGCGGAAGCGCTCGTTCGATGGGAACACCCGCTTCGCGGCCTGATGCATGCGCGCAGTTTCCTACACATTGCTGAGGATGCCGGCCTCCTCTCCGCCATTGGTTCGTTCGTGCTGCGAGCGGCTTGTGTGGAGGCCGCGTCCTGGGCCGACCAAGACACGCTGATTCGTGTCAACCTGGCGGCGTCACAGCTTCACCAAGCCGACATGGTGACGGTCATCGGCGAGGCGCTTACCATTGCCGGACTCGACCCGCAGCGGCTCTGCATCGAGGTCACCGAGGCCTCGATGACCCAAGACCTCGAGCGATCCGAGCATGTGCTCTCAGGCCTCCGAAGTCTCGGGGTCCGAATCGCCCTCGATGACTTCGGCACCAGCTTCGCGTCGCTGGCTCATCTCAAACGCTTTGGTGTCGACACGATCAAGATCGACCGTTCGCTCGTCCGTGGTCTCGACAGCCCCAATGCCGACGACCTCCTCGTCCGGTCGATCGTTTCGCTGGCTGCGGCGCTCGAGCTCGAGGTCGTGGCCGAGGGGATCGAAACCCAGGCCCAAGCCGAGGCTCTGCTTCGGGCCGGGTGCACCCGCGCTCAGGGCTACTTCTACGCTCCGCCGATGCCGACCAGCGAGTTGATGCAACGGTTCTCGATCGGCAACCACTGACACCGCTGGTCAAAGACGGAACTCGCCAGCCTTCACGGTGGTGGCGACGCCAACGAGCTCCCGGCTGACCGCTGCAGCGAGCACGCTGGGATCGACGGAGTTTGCCCACAGCCGGCCGCCGCAGTCGAGGCGTAGCGCCGCCACCGCCCGCTCCGCACCGTCGCGGCCGTACTCGACGGTGATCCCCTCGATGGTGGCTGCACCGGAGGACTCAGATGCCGCCATCGACACCCGTGCATCGGCATGGTCCACAACGGTGACGGAAGGAAGCGAGCTCGGTGGCTCGGTCGAGTAGATACCGAAGGAATGCTTTGCGGCGTGTCCGCCGTTTCCCTGCACCAAGCCGAAGGTACCCGGCTCGGCGCGCAACGCACGAACCATGGCGATGAGGGACTGGCCAGCTGCAAAATTCAGTGGCGCCCCCATGAAGCCGAGGCCGCCGGTGACCGTCAGCGGCCGCGACCGAGTCAACCCGAGCGCAGCGGCGGTGTAGTGAACGATCGAGGGGAAGCAGCCGTAGAGGTCGACATGGTCGATCGCGTCGATCGGACCCCAGCGCCCAACGACCAGCGCAGCAGCGGCATCGAGGCCGGGCACCGTGTCGATGCGCTCTCGGAGCAAGAACGAGTCGGTGTCGCTCGCCCGAATCGTGTCGTGAAGGTAGACGCGCCGGCTGGGATCAACCCCGAGGCGGTCGGCCGCTGCGCTGCTGCACACAACCAGCGCTCCAGCCTGGTCGACGCGATTGTTGGCGCACATCGCCTTTGTGTACGGCCACGACACCATCCGGTTGTCAGGCGTGGGCGTGCGGATTGCGTCAGCGTCCAAAGAGCCGACCTTGAGGTCGGGGTTGCCGGCAGCGACAGCGCTATACCCGGCCCACAGGGCTGCCGCCCGGTCGCGGGCCTCGTCGAGGGTTTCGCCCGCTGCGGCGCGGAGCGCACTGTCGAACACGGCGTAAGTGTTTCGAGGCATCTCGCCCCCGCGCTCAACGGCGTCGGAACGGCCCATCTCGAGTGGAGTGCCCCAATGCTCGGGAGCGGGAACCCCGGTTTCGTCTCGTTTGGGCACCTCGCGTCCAGCAGAGCGCAGCGCGTCGCGGGTGCGATTCGCTTCCCCGCCGACGAACACGGCGACCTCGAGTTCGCCGGCGACAATCCGCTGCCCGAGTTCACCCAGGAACGCAATCGGAGTGTCGCCACCCCAAGTCGTGACGATGGTGTGGGCAGTCCGACATCCGACCCCGTGGGCGACTGCTGCAGCCGCATTCGGATGCCGATGAATGCCGCCGACAACGCCGACGGTCTCGACTGCCGAGGGTCCAACTCCGGCGTCGGCCAGCGCATCGACCGTGGCGCGGGTCATCAGGTCGATGGCGTCGACAGGGTGATCGACATCAGGCGTCGCGTCGACCACCTGGGCTCGACCGACGATGACAGGGGTACGGGGATCGACAGGGCTGCGATCGGACATGAGGCGTAGGGTAGGGCGGCCCGAGGGCATCGGAGGAACCGTGGAACTCGAACCCGACCGAATCCTGCTGACCGACCGCGTTGCGGTCGTGACCGGAGCAGCGGGAGGAATCGGGGCAGCCACGGCGTTGGCATTGGCCCGTTTTGGTGCCGATGTCGCGATGTGCGACCGAGACGGTGACAGGCTGGCGACGACGGCCGGACTGGTCGAGGCCCACGGACGCCGTGTGAGAGCCGAGGTTGTCGATGTTCGCGACGCCGACGCCGTCCAGAACTTCCTGGAGACCACTGCTCGGGAACTGGGCCCGGTCGGCATCGTCGTCAACAACGTCGGAGGCGGATTCCACGCAGCGTTCGCCGACGTGTCAGCACGGGGTGAGTCGGCCCTCGTAGCGGAGAACTTCGCCACCGTGACCAACACCGTGCGAGCTGCCCTACCGCATCTCACCGAGGGCGCTTCCATCGTGAACGTCACCTCGGTCGAGGCCCATCACGCGTCGCCCGGCTTCGGTGTCTACGGGGCGATGAAGGCCGCCGTCGAGCAGTTCACAAAAACATTGGCGCTCGAACTCTCCGGGCGGGGGATACGTGTCAATGCGGTTGCCCCCGACATGATCCCGACACCCGGCGATGCCGAACTCGCAGCGGCGAGTGGTGCGATGTCCGCCGAGCACCACCCCACGCCATTGCGTCGAATGGGGTCGCCCGACGAATGTGCGGCCGTGATCGTCTTTCTCGTCTCCGACTTGGCGAGTTTCGTGACCGGCGCGAGCGTGCCAGTCGATGGCGGTACCACCGCAGGCGGACCGTGGAAAGTCGCCTTCGACGACACCTTCCGTATGTGAGTAGCACGCAGCGTCGGAAGACGTTGATCGGCTTGCGACCCGAGAGGATCAGCCCTCAATAACGGTGCGGATTCCTTCTGCAGCCCGGCCTGGGCGGGTGAACGGGCCGAAATGGGTCTCGCCGTCCCAGCACTCGTAGACCGCTCCCGGGATCTGCTCAGCGGCACGCGGGGCGAAGGTGGCCGGAGCATCGCCATCAGTCGACCCAACCAGTCGGATGTCAGCGTTGATCGCGGCGACGCGGTCGAAGAGGGTGCCGTCTGCATTCTCGAAGGTGGCAGCTTCCGACTCCGGCGCACACTTGAGCGTCACACCGTCGTCGTGGGGTCGGAACCCAAATCTGACGTAGTCGTCGAGTACCAACGGATCGATGGCGTTGAAGGGCGGACGCGACCCGTAACGGGCGATCGCTGCGTCGAACGACTCGAACGTGGCTCGACGCTTGCGGGCTCCCTGGGCAAGTGGGCTCGGGCTCTGTTGGTCGAACCCAGGGAAGACGATCGGCTCGAACAGCCAGGCGCGTCGGATGGTGCCCGGGCGTCGGAGCTCGGTATTGAGAATGACCGCGCCGCCCAGCGAGTGACCGACGAAGTCGATCGGTTCGGCGATCTCGAGTGCATCGAGGACGGCACACAGGTCGTCGACCATGCCCGCCCACTCGAAGCGCCCATTCGTCGGCATCGTGGAGTCGCCGTGTCCGCGCAGGTCGAGCGCCAGACAGCGTCGAATGTCGTGGAGGTACTCGGCGATCCGGCGGTAGCAGTAGCCGTGGAACCCGGTGGCGTGCACAAAGACCAGTGGTGGCCCGTCACCGCCGAGGTCGTGGAGCGCCACCGAGACCTCGTCGCTGGACGGGACGTGCCGCGTTCGACCCTGCCCGATCACGAGTCAGTCGCCGGTTCGGGGTACACCCCGAGGAGGCGTCCTCGTTCGAGGCCGGGTCCGAGAGAGATATCGAGGCGGGCCATGCGCGTGACTCTATGACCTGCATCGATCGAGGGAGAGATTCGCATCTAGCGAAGGACCAGTGCTGCCCATTCGCCTTCAACCCGGCGTGCATCAACCCCGCGGCTATGGGCGGCGCAGACCCGCGCTTCTTGTTCGCCGCGCAGGATGCCCCCGACCACGAGGGTCGTGACGTCGACAGCCAACGACGGGCCGAGTCGTTCGTGGAGATCGATCGTCATGTTGCACAGCCCGAGATCGAAGTCACCCTCGAGTTCGCTTGCGTCCCCCATCGTGAAGTGGACACGATCGGCAACCTGGTTGGCAGCGCGGTTGACAACAACCGCGTCGGCGGAAGCCGGGTCGGTATCGACCGCCGTGACGGTGGCACCGAGCAGGGCGGCAGCTACCGCCAGCACCCCGCTGCCGGTGCCCAAGTCGACAACACGGGTGCCGGGCGAAACGAGCCCGGACAACAGACTCAGTACGAGACGAGTCGACGGGTGGCTTCCGCTGCCGAAGGAACCCCCGGGGTCGATCACGAGATCCACCGAGCCCGGCACAGCGTCGAGCCAGGGTGGTCGGACGACGAAAGGACCAGCACGATGAACAGCTGCGTGGTCGCGCCAGGTGTCGAGGCCTTCGCGATCACCGACCCGGTGATACGTCGCCCCGAGACGGTCGGCGGCGAGCAGGGCAGCTGCCTCGTCGACGAAGGCAGCCCGAAACCCGTCGTCGAGTTCCTGCACGCCGACGGCACCGAGGACCCACAGGGTGTCAGCCAACAATTCGACCTCGCTACGTGGGCGATCGGTGGTGCACGAAACCTCGACCAGATGGTGCACGCTCAGGGTGTCTCGTCCTCGTCGCCCTGCTGGCGGAGGAAGCGTTCGAACTCGGCGGCCAGATCGTCGCCATCGGGTATGGCAGCCTCGGTGTAGCGGTCGTAACGCTCCTCAAGTCGACGGACATAGCGGGCGACATCATCGTCGTCTCGCATTGCTGCATCGACCCGGGTCTCCCAGTCGCGGGCATCTTGGTCGAGCCCCGCCCACGGTGTACGCACCCCGGTGACCCGTTCGAAGCGTTCGAGCAAAGCTCGCGAGGCCTTGGGGTTTGGGGTTCCTGTGACGTAGTGCGGCACAGCGACCCGCAGCGACACTGCAGGTACACCCTGTGCCTCCAGATGTTGGTGCAGCACTCCGATCACCCCGGTCGGTCCTTGATAGGAGGGCTGATCGAGACGCATCAGGGCGGCGAGTTCGGGATCGGTGGTCGATCCAGTGATGGTCGGCGGTCGCGTGTGGGGGATTTCTGCGACCATCGCGCCGAGCGTGATCACCATTGCGGCGTCGACAGCCACCGCTACTTCGTGGATCGTTTCGCTGAACGTTCGCCACAACAGATGCGGCTCGACCCCGTCGACCAGAACGAGATCCCGGTTGTCGGAAGCTTTTGTCAGGATGTGGATGCGGTTGGTCGGCCAGTCGATCACCCGTCGGCCATCGTCATCGATACGCACGACCGGCCGGCGCTCGGTGAAGTCGAAGAACGGATCGGCATCGATCTCGCCGACAGGTATCGCCTCGCTGCTGCGCAGCGACGCAAGCGCGCCGGTAGCGGCGCCCCCGACGTCGAACAGGCCCTCAAATGCTGTGACGAGTAAGGGTGCTCGCAGCGGCGGTAGCTCGTCGGTCCAGCGCAGAGGGTCCACACCCCAAGCATGCCCGCCCGCAGGCGCGAGTGCCGACCCCGGCTCAGTCGAGGCGCAGGACCCGTCGGGCGTTGTCGCGCAAGAATTTTGGCCACACGTCGTCTCGCAGCGGTAGGTCGCGAAGCTGCTCGAAGATGCGGTCGAGGGAGAGCCCCATCGGAAAGTACCCGGCGTAGATGATCTTGTCGGCCCCCCGCGTGTTGGCGTAGTCGATGATCGCCTGCGGATAGTGCTTTGGTGCGAACGCGGACGTCGAATAGTGGAGGCCCGGCCACTTGAGCATCAGCTTCACCGCCAGGTCTTCCCAGGGCTCGCAGCCGTGGCGGGTCACAAAGGTGAGTTCGGGAAAGTCGTACATCACCTGGTCGATGCGTTCGACGTGTTGGGGTGCTGCCGGTACTCGAGGTCCGGGGATACCTGCGCAACAGAAGATCGGAATGTCGAGTTCGCAGCAGAGGGCGTACAGGGGGTACATCAGCGGCGCATCGATCGGGACCTGTGGCAGCCGCCCGGAGGGAAACGCAGTGACGGCCTTCAGCCCGAACTCGTCGTGAAGGCGGCGGACCTGACGGATCGCCTCAACGCCGGCGTTGGGGTCGGGTTCGAAACACGGAACGAAACGGTCGGGGTGCTCGGTGACGCAGCGAACTCCTTCTCCTGTGCCGTCGGCCCGAAGGCCCACCATGGCGATCTCGACGTTGCACCGGTCCATGAACGGCAGCAGCAGATCGGGGCCCTGAGGCGGTTCCTCGAGGGTTCCGTCAGCGTCGCGCGCCTGATCAGAAAACGGGACGTCCTTAAACATGTACTGCGCAGGGAAGTTCATGTTCGCAGACTCTGCATCTTTGAGCGCTCGATCGAGGAAGGCGTAGCGGTTCGTTCCGGTGGTTCCCGCAGTCGTACCCATCATCGTGTCGATGACGCCGATGTCTTCGGGAAACGCCATGGATCCTCCCTGGAGCCGAGTTGTGGCTGACCATACTGTCACCGGTACGGTCGACCCGAATGAAACCGGAGAGGATCACCTTCGCCTCGGGAGCGGTCGCGCTGGTGGCCGACCGGTACGGAGACTCGACAGACCCGCCGGTGGTGTTCCTACACGGCGGTGGTCAGACTCGGCACTCGTGGGGTCGCGCCGCCACGGTGGTCGCTGAAGCAGGATGGTGTGCGATCACCATCGACCTGCGAGGGCACGGTGAGAGCACCTGGGACCCGACGGGCGCCTACGGCCTCGACGACTACGCCGGTGATCTTGTCGCCGTGTTCGGCCAACTCGAGTGCGAACCGGTAGTGGTTGGCGCATCGCTTGGCGGCCTCGCCGCCATCCGCGCCATGGGAGGCCTTCGACCGGGCAGCGGTCGAGGATTG
>Ga0222718_10003921_pt1 | contig 12568 bp, 22 predicted proteins | sample C33_27DmetaG_FD_165045 | JGI IMG/M metagenome (GOLD analysis project Ga0222718, IMG submission 165045) | Estuarine water microbial communities from San Francisco Bay, California, United States - C33_27D | ecosystem: Environmental > Aquatic > Marine > Unclassified | place: USA: California... | reverse complement strand
TGCTCTTCCCAATCTCGCCAATAATAGGATTGGTGCTTGTAGGGAATCACAATATTAACCACGATGACCCTGACTTAAACGATGCGCCCGTGCCAAAACATTATGAATGCGGTTACGGCACTTGGTGTTTTTAGTTTCCATTGATTAAAACTCATCCATTTGCCCAAGTCTTTTTCCTGGACCCAACTATTTACTTGTTGTACCTGCACGTCAGTTAAATCGTTATCAAAGGTCTGTTCGTCCGATGGTTCGACGTTTAGTTCAACCCAACGACGATTAAATTGTTTTACAGTGTAATTGGCCATACTTTGTCAAAAACCAAGTCTGGATCTTTTCGTTTCTAAATTCGAATACCGCAGTTCTATCGTATTCCCAATCTGCGAATTCTGGGTTGTTCCAATAGTTACTGCGTCTATATTCAAAATGAAAATCCTTAAAGCATTCAAGACCAGATGCTACCAAATCATTAACAATTTCATAACACTGGTCTTGATTCTGTACTCCAACAATTACTTGTGGAAATTTCATTGATTATTTTTTGCTCTTGATAGCATCAGCACCAAAGAATGCTGCTACCAATGCTGAAATAGCCACAAAGTAAGTAGGTGCAATGTCACCAATGATACCTGCTGCCTTGTCTGCTCCCAGTAGGCTTGTTACTACGATGGTGGCAGGGTACAGCAACATACCAAACAGCGCGAACCAAGTCATTTTACGCATGGCATCACGCTGTGCGTCTGCGTCTTCCAATGCTTTGCGTTTAAATTCTAGGTTCATGTTGTATTCTTCTGCACTGATGTGTCCGTCACCGTTTGCATCCATTCCAGCAACTGCGTCTTCATCGATTGTAACTTTCTTTTTGTCTTCAGCCATTTTTTACTCCTTCTTGATTGACTAACAGTATTTACAAGAATTTGGACTAAAAATGGCTGTCATTAACTACGCATATTTCAATTTAAGCATTAACTCAATGCGAGCATCGTTGACATCAACTGTGATTTCTTTACTCATACCAGATTGAACAATACGCCATTGTGCAGTCCGACCTTTCCATTCTGCTCGTTGGCTACTTGTGCTGACATGATATGGAGGTATGGGCTCGGCTTCGTTACCTTTACGGCTACCACTGTCTGCAGGTTCCACATTTTTATGCAGCCAAATTAACAAGTCTACTCTATGTTTTTTAAGTACAGTAAAAGTCATGAGTGTGTGAGAATTATTTTGGTAGTTTCCGCAGTATCTGGCAGTGTAACCCAAAGTCTATTATTGTCATCGATATATGTTGCTATATTGTGTTCACTAAAAAACCATTTTATAAATTCAGACACAGTTCGCTGACCTACGCCAGGACCTGTTTGCACTATCCATTCTGCCATTGTATTTTCCAAATTTAATTTTCGGCTGCAATAGTTTCGAAACCATTGGGGTGCAGATGCGTATGTGAATGTCAGTTCTTGGTCCATCTCAGTATCATAAAAACAGCGTCCGATTCTTCCCTAAACCAAAACTCCATGCCTTCTTTGGTAGGACTGCAAACATATCTATCACCCGGTAATCCAAAGTTTTCTATAGCCCAGACACTGCCTTCTGTCCATTCTGCTGCATACTCTATGGTATTGTGCCAGGGTATAACTACCCTATGTGAGTGTATGGCTTCTACCGTAGCCATTTCAGTGCAAAGTGAGTGGCGTGCTGGGGATTGGCAAACTCAAATTTCCAATTAAAGTTTGGGAAACAGTTTTTAACACTGAAGCCGTTCTGACCAAATTGTTTACTGGCCCACATGATTGCGTCATACGTGCTCACACGTTGTCCGTTAATAGTTACAACATTCATGCCTATATTATAGCAGATTCTACATTTTCTGTCTAATCAAATGAATCCCATTTTAACATGAACCAACGTGCATGATCCATTCTGTGAAACACAAAATAGTTCTTGCTTGAACCCGTACGGTCAACATCACGCCAACGAAAATGTCCCCATTCTGGACCAAAAGTACGATTGCACCATTCTGCAGCTTCAAATGCTATGTTGCGTCTGTGTTGCCAAAATATTTGGTATTTGTCACGCACCACAGTGAGACTCATTATGTTTCGGCTTTTAGTAAGTCCCATGTTGCCATACGCTGTTTGAGTTCTGCTTCCAGTTTTCGATACTGATCACCTAAGGCTCTAAGTTCTTCAAACTCTTGTTCAAGTTCTTTATTGGTTTCTAACATGGCCAAACGCTGTGCGATAGTATCCAGTGTTGCCAGCACACTACGTCCACCAATTTTGATATCGTAGCCATCTGCTATCTCCAAATCGCCTTCTTTGATTTGTATTCCGGCTGTTAAATCTGTGTATGTAATCCCAGAATAGCCTTTTAAAGCATCGTAGTCAATCGAAATACCGCTCAAGTCAATGGTGTCTGCGGTAATTGTAAAAGTATCTGTTTGATTTTCTAATTGCGTATCATTCATATTATTCATATTATTAATGTAACAGATTTATTTTATATAGTCAATAAAAAACCCACCGAAGTGGGTTTCTATAATTCTAAATTAAATTTAGAATGCTTTTTTCAACTGTACACGATAGTTGTTACCGTCAAAGCCGTTGCCTTTACCGGTTACGTAACCAACCTGTACCGAAGTCTGCTTGCTTAAAGCATAGGCAGCATTGACACCAGTGGCCTTGTCGCCATTGTCCTTGGTTGCATAGTGCATACCAAAAGTCATAGCACCTGCTGGGATTGTGACTGCTAGTTCGCTAGTCTTTTCTTTGGTAGTACGTACACCAACTGTGGCAGGGCCTGCCTGCATGCCAACCCGAACGTCCCATACTTCACTGGCACCACCGTTTTCGGCGTAGACAGACAAGGGACCAACTTCAGCAGTACCAAATACATTTGCTGCTCCGCCGGCTTTTAGTGCGGCAGCATCATCTGCGGCATATTCGAAACCAACACGTACACCTGCAATTGCTGGTAGTGTGTAACTAAAAGCATTTTGAGTTACATAACCACCCATTAGGTCGCTCATGTCGTCCTCAACACTTACACCTGCACTCAACTTGGCTGAACCACTTAGTTCATTTTTGTATTCCAGTGTACCAAATCCACCGTCCAATACCAATTTGGTGTTGTTGGCAGTTGTACCATTACCACGCATTGCTTCGTTGCTGATGCTAGTACCAGCACTTACAGTCATGCCGCCGCCCAAATCTTCTTTGGCAGAAACGTTAATATCTGCGTCAGCGAGATCAAATTTTGCAGCACTTGCAGCAACAGTGTTTTGAACTGCAACTGCGATACTGCCTCCCAATGTAACTTGTGCGCTAGCCACACCCATTGCGGCAACAGCAGCCAAAGCCAATAAAGTTTTCTTCATTTAGATTTCCTTGTAAAAAACGTTTTTTATTTGCTAATCAATAGCACTTGATAATATACAAACATAATACCAATGTTAATAAATTAACTCAGTATTTACACTTATATTAGTTTTATTTAACTGACTACTAAATCCGCAAAATATTTTGTGGTCCGGCGTAGAGGAATCGAACCTCTATTTAGGGTTTAGAAGACCCTTGTTCTATCCGTTGAACTAACGCCAGACTAAAAAAGGCACCGAAGTGCCTTTTGATTTGCTACTTGACTATTAAGCAGCCATGCCACCCAAGGCACGCATACCAGCGGCGATGACTGCACGGCTGGGCTGACCTAAGCGATACTTAGTGGTCTCGCGACCTTTGGTATCAACGTGACGGTTTGCATAGACAGCAAAACCACTGTAGCGCAAGTCGCTGACACTTGCACGTGGGTTCTTAAGACCAAAGCGAGCACGGATCTGTGCTTCGGTCAATTGCTCGCCGCTTTTCAATGCAGCCAATAGTTTACCAGTTTTAGTTTCGGTAGAAAACATCATATTAAAAGTTCCTTCTGTTAAAAAATACACTACTCATGGAGCAGATTTTGTTATTGTATAGTGTGTGTGAACTAAAGTCAACAGTTCTGGCAGAATTAAATTGTCCGAACCGTCTGAACATTTGCCACTCTAAAACTGCGCCATTCTTTCTTATCCAAGCACCATACACTGAGCGTGTCTAAGTTTTCTTTTTTAGCGGCTTTTTCGGTTTTAGTTTCGATTACAGGCAGTAAGTCAGATTTCAGTGTACAGGGCATGACTCGCACACTTCCGTCTACTTTGGTAAAAGTTACTTCGCACTGATTTTCCTGCAACATCTGTTTTAATTCGTCACGATCCATTGTTCGTCCTTAGTTTGTGATTTTTAAACATTACGGCCTCAAGTACACTAAGTTCTGCGCCGTTTTGATCTGAAAGATTTTTTAAGGCTGCGGTATCCTTAGGAAAGCAGGCACCGCCATAGCCCAGTTCGCCATTGTCTCCAGGCACACGCCAATGACTGCTACCCAGTCTACTGTCAGTTTTAGCAATCGCACTCACAGCCTCCCAACTGATGCCTATGCGTTCAGCCAAGTCAGCCAACTCATTGTTGATGATAACTTTCATTGCCAACATACTGTTAGCCATGTACTTAAAGAAACTGGCTTCTGCAATTGAGCAGTATTCAATACGTACACGTTCAAAGTTAATCATACTGGCCATAAGTATGTCAGCCACAGTGGACTGTAACGTTTCCCGACAGCCCACTAGGATTTTGTGTGGATTTACATAGTCCAAACTGGCACGAGCCTGTGTCAAAAACTCAGGAACATGTGCTAGTCGCATACTGTCTGTGTTTTCCCAAGCAGTATAAAAGTCAGGAGGTGCTGTACTTTTGCAGATTACAACTGCGGTGCTGCCTTTGAGATTAATCAAAGTCTGATTTAAAATGCTGGTATCACACTCACCGGTGTCAGACTGTGGCGTAGGCACACAGACAAACACAGCATCGCAGACACTGTGAATAGTGCCAAATGGTGCGAACAGTGGGTCGTTGGTGTATCTGGGATCGTAGACCAAAATTTCTGCATTGGGATAACTTGCCGCAACTGCTCGACCTACGTATCCATATCCTATAATGCCGATTTTAAGTTTCATCTGATATCATTGTAAAAAGATGCCGGTGAGTGTCACGGGGTAACCAATTTGCACCGCGACTGCCACAGATGTTATGGTCTACTCTGGCCACGGCGCAGCTTTGATAATAGCCTTTAGTGGTTCGACCAGTCACAGGATTCAGTTGACCTTCTACATAATTGGTCGGTAACTGACACTTGTAGGCAAAACTGCCTTGCCAAAGTTTATCGAGAAATTTGGCTTTGGAGTGTCTACAGTCTTTACAGAGTCGTTTCATCTTCACTTTCCCATTGACTACAAAAGAAATAATCACCCATCTTTTCTATTTCAGCACGAGGATACCCCTCAGACACGAGCCAATCTTCGAAGTTAACTACATCTTCGGGAATAGGCTTAGGAAATCCATATTTCCATCCACTTGGTGGATCAATCCATTTAGTCATAGTATTCTCAGTTCTTCAATGTTAATGGGTGTGTAATCAATATGCTCAACGCAGACACAACGATGGTGTGGTGTGGGACTGGCATTCTGATGAATGTGTCCGTGTACGTTTAACAATTGAACTACTTCTTTTACACTTTCAGGATAGTCTTTGGGCGGATATCTACGAGCACTGGTTTCATGTATGGGCACATGACTTAACAGTAAACCAAACTCGGAAAACATACGCCACATATATATTTTAGCAAAAAAACCATTTTGTGCCAAGTACTTGATGTCATCGTGATTACCAACGATAAGATTTTTCTTACCATTTAGTCTGGGCCAGAACTTTCGAAACTGTTCGTGTTTGCCCATTTGCACATCACCCAAGTGATAAACTTTGTCTCCAGGCTTTACCACTCTGTTCCAGTTTTCCAACATGCACTCGTCCATTTCCGCCACACTCGAGAACCGACTACCGCGGATAAGATTCCCTTCTGCATCTTTGAACCGTAAGATGTTGGCATGATGAAAATGCGTGTCACTGATTACCCAAATATCTTTCATTTTTAAATCATTTTTTAAATAAATCAACTGCACCGGCGCTATGTCGATCTAAGTCGTTAGTAATACAGTGAATGCCGGCGTCCCAAAAATACTTGTGCCGAAAAGGCACTACATGCACTTCAATACCGTAACGGGCACAGGCCTTTTCTACTGCTTCATTATGAGCCGATACAATAATATTTTTAGGATCAACAATTAAAATATTTACATCAAACACAGTTTCCGATACCTGGCCAACCCACTCATTAAAATAATAATCTACCATGTTTATTAAATCCTGATTTTGCTCAAATCCTGGAATAAACCAACGTCCTTTGTTGCGTTTCATCGACGATTCAAATTTCCGCATGTGGGCATAGTTTGAATCGGGCAAGTATAAAACTTCCCAGTCTGGAAAAGTATCGCGATAAGTGGGTATGTCGTTTAGGCTTATAATCAATCCAGGGGTCACTGGACAATATACAGCATCACCATGTCCAGCAGAATTCACCACATGATTGCGGGTATTTGGAAATTCTTTATTAACTTTATTCAATATTTCCTGCTTATTATCATGATAAGTCTGCGTTGCAAAATATAAATCTCGACCGAGCCGGCTGACAAAACATCCATTAATAAAATCTAAATCTGTATAGACTATTTCATTGCCGGCATTTTGAATGTCGTTAAAAATATGTTGATAAAAACTAAATTTGCCGTACAAGTGTTGTTGATCAACTTGGTTAAATTTAAAAAATTTTTCTTTTACATCTGCAACATGATCGGGCATAGCCCGATAAAAATCTGAAGGACGATCGAAATTAGGCCAAGAAGATTCTTTTATCTGACGATAAAAAACTGACCATGCATGACTGGCATTAGGTACTTGAGGCACCCAAAACTTATCTTCAATCATGATAAAATAATCACGTGGTGCAGTTGGCGGTTGTACCCATTTGCCATCAATATATAATGAATCAAAATCACTGGGAAATTCTGGACGTAAAATCTTTACATCAAATTTTTGATTCAACAACTTGATTAATTTTTGGTAATCTTCCTCAGTTTCTTGCACCATATTTTCAAAAGCTGTTCGAGTTTTAGAGTTTTTAATAAACGAAAAAAACTCAATAGGATAAGTTCGTCCTACTATACAGGTTTTTAAAGTGTCCCAATGTTGATATACAGAATACATTTATACGTTACGTCCAATAAATTACCATTGCCACAAGCCAAATAGCTGCAATCATAGTTTTTCTCCTTGTTGAAAGCCACGAAAAGTTTTGAAACGGGGAAAGCGCAGACTGTAAGAACCATCCTGATTCTGTGTGACTGCATCTGCACGTACTTCTACAATACTGCCGATAATGTCACTGCGCTGACTCCAAAAATCATCACGATTGCTATCAGTGAAGCCACTGCCCACATTAACACGAATATGTCTGCCGTCGTCGACTCCTTCGCAGACAAACGCTCCAAGGCGCCCTTGATTTCGACCAGTACCTTCTTCAATTTCTCGAACCTCCAAACTGACTTCGATGAAAGGTTTCATCTTGAGCCAAGCATGACTGCGTTTGCATTCGTAGGCGGCATCTAAGTCCTTAATCATGATGCCTTCGTAGCCATTTTCGATTGCTGACTTGTTGTACATTGAGAACAGCTGTTGCCCTTCGTCAGTATTTAAGTCTACTACCGCATGGTCCAAACATTGTACATGACTCATACTTTTATGCAATTTGTTGTCGTACCAATCGTTCAGCCATGCACTGCGGTCTTTCTGTGTGACAGCACAACGGCCCTGCTCAAAATCACTGAGTGGCAGTGCATCAAAAAGATAAAGCACGGCGTCATTGGCCCTGACATTTTCTTTGCGATGCACTTGCCGCATCAAGTCTTGAAAACTTGAACTCATTACTTCGCCATCCAGCACCATTGGCTCTGAAAACGTGGATGCGTTTACTGCCAACTCTGCTTTGATGTGTTCGAAGTTGGCTAACTCCTTACCATTACGGCTAAACTGATCCACCCTACCAGATGGATAAACAACAGTAAGAACTCTAACGCCGTCCAATTTAACTTCGATCCTCTTAGTTCCTTGTACCTTGGACTCGTGATTAGCACTATCATGAGCAAGTTGACAATCAAAAACAGGGATAATATAATTTGAGCCATATTTCTTTCCAATCTTGTTAATAGTTTTTTCGCTTACGCCACAGCGTAAGTCCTTGATCAGTATCCTACGATACCAACGGTTCCACTCTTCTTTCCCGGCACGGGACATCATTTGGTTTACCATGTCGCGTGCCGCGTTGCCTGTAACTTCCCGATTAACAAAACCTGTGATAGCCAATGTAAAGGCCTCCCAAGGCAGACCAGGACCATCCTGATCTGTTTTTTCTGGAATCTGTTTTAATCCAAAAGTAATCATCGAGTCCAAGGCAAGCCTACAACCCTCGAAAAACTCTAAATTATTTGCCAGTGCCTGCGCTTCAATGATTTGTTCTTTGTTGGTACGCAGATTATGACTTTCTAACGCACTAATGACTTGCCAGGGCCGATCCATTTTGGACGCTCCGAATTTGTTTACAATACTAGTATTATAAGGTATTTGGGATTTGCTGTCAATAAAAAAGGAGCCCGATTTGGCTCCTTTATTTTGTAATCTTTAAGTATTACACGTTAGCATAAGTTGTTTCTACTGTGGTTAGGTATAAGCTGGCATACAAGTTACATAAAAAGGCTAACGGCGTTTCTTCAGAATATAATCCATAACCAAGATGTACATTTGCATTTATCGAGGCATTTTCAGTTAAAGTTAAACTTGTATCACTTTCTATGGATTGAACTGTTCCGACTAAAGCAACAATATCCCCTACAAATTCTTGTGCTATGATGTTTGCCCCAATTTGGAGATTACTAGTAAAAAATGTGCCGTAACCAGTAACAATGTTGGAATCGGTTGTTGTTGATATGTTTCCAGGTGTTGGGTCTTCAAAACCATATCCTCTATTAGCGTGAAGTTCAAATTGAGATTGGCTTTCCCATGTTGTGACAAGAGTTGTCACAGACTGATCATCGCTTACAGTAACTTCTTCACTTACGAACCCACCTGAAACAACGTTTACAACATTTTCCATGTAACTATCAACTACTTCTTGTGGTGTTTGACCAGCGACATCAGGAAAACCAGATAAAACATTGGGATCTAACGTACTTAACCAACTACTAAAGTCTGGGTCGCTTACATTACCTTTGGTACTTACTTTAGTAACAACAAATGCCATTCTTATTTCTCCGTTATAATTATTTATGGTTATCTATGTGCTTGCACCTAGTTCTAAATTTAAACCCAGGGCAAGTGCAAGTTAGACCAGTCTCGGTTTTTTCCACCACATAAACATCACCCTTACTTCCTAGAACTTCCCATTTAGGGTTGGCGGACTGCTCTTCTTCGGGAATACGATAACGCCATTTATTTGGAACTACCTGAAACTTTCGGCCCGAAGCACTGATACGAATTGGCTTACTGAAAGTTACCACAGACTTTTTGCCCACAGGAACGTAGGCGTACATTTTAGTCTTGTCATCACTAAGCAGGTACGTATGGTTAGGCGTACTGTCTGCCCATTGGGTGGTTTCTTCGAAGAATTTCATATCGACTCTTTCTATGCTATTATTATAACATCAAGAGTCTTTTTGAGCAAGTACTACTTTAGTACTACTGTAATTTGAGCAAAACTAACAGTGCTTCGTCCTGATCCCAGAACGCCCAAAACCACTGTTGATGTGTATCTGTGTCTAAGAATATGGGACTATTTTGGTAACCGAGATCCTGTATTTCATTGTTGACAGTATCCCAATTAAACCAAGTTGAATTTCTGGATCGATGTTTATCGTATCTATCTACAACACTGAATTGTAAAATAACAGCAGGAGGGTTGTCTAAATACCTTGCCTCTTGCCGTTGCTTCTCATAGTAAGGAATGTGCGAATCTAACCACTCTTGCCAGTCTATGATCCGCACAGTTCACTTACTCTCCTGCTTCGTGTGCCGCCAATGCTTTTTGGAAACGCCCAGCGTGGCTACGTTCAGCCTTGGCCAGTGTTTCAAACCAATCAGCGATTTCGTCAAAGCCTTCTTCGCGAGCAGTTTTTGCCATACCTGGGTACATGTCAGTGTATTCATGTGTTTCACCGCTAATAGCACTTTCCAGTGCTTCTTTAACAGTTTTAGCAGGCATACCAGTTGCAGGATCGCCAGCGCCGCCATCGATCAAATATTCCATATGACCGTGTGCGTGTCCAGTTTCACCTTCAGCAGTACTACGGAATAGTGCAGCCAAATCGTTTTCACCTGCTACGTCTGCCATGTTTGCAAAGTAGAGGTAACGACGGTTTGCCTGACTTTCACCAGCAAATGCTTCTTTAAGACTCTGTTCTGTTTTGGTTCCTTTTACGGATTGTGCCATTTTCAATTTTCTCCTTGTTGATAAATCAGTGTTTGTACTGAGTATTTAGTATTGTACGTTCTGCCTACGTTTTTGTCAATATTTGTTTTATTTCGTTATAGTTTTGTATAACTTTGATGGTGGCAGGTGTGCTACCACGCTCATAGGGTGCCGGTACTGCCTGCCATTCTTCTTCTTCGACATCGCTGGCAATTACAACTGTGTATTCGTGCCCATCACTGCTGTACATGTCAACAGTTTCCAAACCTAAAACACTGTCTGCGGCTCGATTTAACTGTGCAGCCAAATGTTTAAGTGCTCGGGGTTCGCCCACAATGTAAGCATCTGTCTTTGGTCCCGAGCAGGGATAGATGTGCAGTCTTGATTTTATATTCATTTTACGTGTTTCACTTCGCTAAGTTGAAATTTTTTGTGCTTGTATACTGTAACATATTCTGTGTTGTTTTTGTAGCCTAATTTGCCCAAACCCCACACAATTGGCTGTTCGTGAAAACTGGTAGCGTGTGGTAGCACTACGTCTAAGTACTTGCCGTTGCCTGTACCCAATGTAGCAAACGTAATATAATCTTTGGGTCCACTTTTGAACACACGATAGTTTGCTACCAATCCGCAGAATTCTATCTGTCCTGGTCTACGTATTTCCTTGCAGACAGGAATGAATCGACTGCTACGCCAACGACCTGAGTGCATCAAGTCATCCACTTCACCGCCTTCCATGACAGCAGGCACTGCGCCTGCCAATTTGGCTTCCTGCCAGTAGACCCAACGTGCATACGATCCCTGACAGTGCTTGAGTGCGGCCTGCCAGAACTGTTTAGGGTTATGTACTTTCTGATAGGCCAGAGCCCATATCAGTCTACCCAGGTTTATGGCGTGTGCTCTGCATAAGCCAAAGTGGCTGAGTTCTTTAAGAGCCAAGAACACGTCGTCACGTCTGGGATGATCACCGACCAACTGCATGAACTCAAACATTTTTTCTTCGTCTTTTTTGGCAAACGCTCTGCGCCACATGTCTGCAGTATATTGGTCACAGCCTAGGATTTCACCTATCAGTTCTATGGCATCGTCTTCAAACACTATAGTACCTTCAAAGTTGTCCTTGCTCCAGTCCTGAAAGAAACTGGCTTTGCGTCTGCCCTGTGTGGCCACAGGTCTGATCAGTGCAGTAGCCAGCACGCAGTCCGAACGTGACTTGGGCTGTATGGCGCGAAACAGTCTACGCATAGCAGGCGACTCTGCTTGTGTGACACCTAAGATTTCTCCTCGGCATAGCAGTTCACTGGTTGCTTCATCCTCTTCGGGATAGTCCATTAAATCCCGTTCCTCTATTTCCCACAGTTGACTTAGGCCGCGGTTAGCCAAGATGTCTATTTTAAAATGTTCCAAGTCTTCGATTTCATACTTGTCTAACAAGATTTGATTTTCTGCGTTGATAAGACTTTTGGGCACTGCTCGGTCAAATATTAAAATACCGCCACAGTGTTTGCTGATGCAACGTTTCTTGCCTAGCAGTTTGTTGGCTAACCTTTTGGCATCTTCTGCGTACTCTGGTACTACATCTTCTAACTTAAAGTTGCGTTTTAGTTTGCCTTTTGCTCCATAGCGTTTGGCAGCTTCACGCAGTGCAGACTTTTCCTTGTAAGTAACATAGTTAGACACTCTGGCACTCTGTCCAGGCCAACGTCTGAAGATTCTGTTCATCACAGTTTCCTGTTGCCAGTGTGGAAAGTCTAAGTCAATGTCTGGTAAGTCATCACGCCTGGGATTCATAAAACGTGATAGGGGTATGCGTTCTTTGACAGGATCCACATCTGATATAGCCATTAAGTAACAGATAAGACTGCTGCCTGCAGAGCCTCTGGTAATATGTGGAATGTCTTGTGTGAGATCTAAGATTTCTCTAACACGTAAAAAGTGTTTGGCAAATCCTAACTTAGCGATTATTTCTAATTCTTGTTCTAGTCTTTGATTGTATTCTTCTGTGTCTGGTATTTGCCTGGTAAATTTTTTGATAAGATTTTCTACTTCTTGATATCGTCCATCCATAATGTGTGCCTTGATTAAAAAAATTGTGAGCCTGGACTGATATTTATAAATGAAAAAAGG
>Ga0222718_10003916_pt1 | contig 12571 bp, 12 predicted proteins | sample C33_27DmetaG_FD_165045 | JGI IMG/M metagenome (GOLD analysis project Ga0222718, IMG submission 165045) | Estuarine water microbial communities from San Francisco Bay, California, United States - C33_27D | ecosystem: Environmental > Aquatic > Marine > Unclassified | place: USA: California... | reverse complement strand
TCCCCTTTGAGGCAACGTTTATAGATCTTATGCCAGTTCGGGTGAAGCTTGGGAAAGACATCAAATTGACTGCGCCCGATGACCTCTTTGTCTTTGAGGCGAAACTGCTGGATCCAGCGGGGATTGGCCAAGAGGTAGGTCAATTTCCGATCGAACATGGCAATGCCGACAGGAGACTCGCGGCAGTAGATGGACTCGGGAGCTTCCGCTTCTTCGCCCGAGGGAGTGTCACTGAAGAGAGAGACTCGCGTGGTCTGCAGCATTTCGGAGGGAATGGTGTCGGCAACGGTGGGAGAGACGACATCCGTCTCGTCGGGGGCCTCCATCGCGTTTGGGGTTGGCATCTGGCACCAGTTTCGGAAGGACTCGAGCCGTTGCTGGACCTCGGCCTCATCGAAAGGATAGGTGATGAGGTCGTTGAGGCCCATCTTGGCGACCAGGCTCTTGCGCTGGGCCTCTTCGCATCGGCCCACGCCGAGGATGTAGGGAGAGGCAACGGCGCGACTCCGAAGCCGATCCACGAAGGCCTTGGCCTCGGTCTGCGCGTCTTCTTTGATAGGAAGAACGATCAAGGCTTGGCCATCATAAAACTTGGCCGCGTCCTCGAAATTCTCACAGGCGTTCACTGCCAAGCCCGCCTCTTTGAGGGGTCTGACCATGCGCTCAAGCATCGCAGGGCCACTCGCGATGAGGAGAGCTTTCTCGTAGGCTGATTTGCGTTCCGTAATTGCCACCATGACTATCAATAATGAGAATTGTCTCAATGAAGAGACTAGGTGGCGTGCTGAGCAAGCTCAAGGCAAAGATTAGCTTCCATTAATTATCTCGCAACTCTGCGACAGGCCGCGACCGAGGCCGTGAGGTATCGGAACAGTGCTATGGTAGTGCTGGCTTTAGCCGGCCTATCAAAGAAACGGGAGGAGGAGATGCGAAAAAACGCCGCCTAAGAGGTAGCTCCTCGGTAGCCAAATGCCTACCTGATGGGGAAAAATCAAAAAAGTGCAGAAATTGCGTGATGATGCGTTTGGCGTTGCGGACCCTTTTGGAAGTTACGGCTGCGACGGAGCACAGCCCTACGGGACAGAAATTGGTTCGGTTTCTGCCTTCCTTGTATGGCGGGGCGAGGCGATTGAGGTGTTTGGTTGCGTTGAGGCTTGGCAATAAACCCGTCTTGTAGACACTCACCGACCATGCTGCGCTCCCTACTTTTGCTGCTTACTTCTTTGTCGTCTTTGTCTCTCTCCATGGCTCAACAATCTCCTGAGGTCCTCTCGGACAATCGGGTCACCTTTCGCTACACGGCGCCCAAGGCTTCAGAAGTGAAGGCCGTGGGTCAATTCGGACCTGAAGTGGCGCTCACAAAGGGTGAGAAAGGTCTCTGGTCAGGCACGACGGCGGCACCCGTTGGACCGGGTATCTTTGAGTACCGTTTCTCCGTGGATGGCGTGAACACGATCGATTCGCAGAATCGCGCGGTCAAACCGCAGCGTTGGCCGAGCACGAGTATCCTCCACCTGCCGGCATCGCCTCCGGCCCTGTGGGATCTCCAAGAGATTCCTCATGGCACGCTACACTGTCATGATTACCAATCCAAGGCTCTGAAGGGCATCTGGCGTCGACTGATTGTCTACACCCCTCCCGATGCGGAAGGGCTGTTGCCTGTTCTCTACCTCACCCATGGCTACAGTGATCAGGAACAAACCTGGACCGTGCATGGGAAAGCGCACTGGATTCTCGATGCCCTCCTTGCCCAGAAACAGGCCGTTCCGATGATCATTGTCATGCCGGATGCTCATGCCGTTCCGCCAGAGACTCGTGGGCGGGATGAATTCGACCTCTATGGTCCGGAGAATTCCACGGCGTTCTGCCAAGAGTTGGTGGAAGATATTGTTCCGTTAGTAGAGGCGATTTATCCTGTGAACGGTGAAAGCAGTGGGCGCGCCTTTGCTGGCCTCTCCATGGGAGGACACCACGCGCTCACGATCGCGATGCAATACCATGCGGAGTTCTCCCAGATTGGTGCCTTCAGTTCCGCGCCACCTAACAAAGAAATGACCGAGGCCGGTCTGGCTAAGGCTGAGACTATCAATCAAGATCTGGAGTTACTCTGGGTGGCCTGTGGGGACGAAGATTTCCTCTTTGAGAAGAACGAACTTGTCCACGCGGCCTACAAAAAAGCTGGTCTCAAGCATGAGTATGTGGTGACCAAGGGTGATGACCACTCCTGGCCTGTGTGGCGACGTTACTTGGCAGAGTTTTTGCCAAAGCTCTTTCGGTAGGTCGTCGGAAGGTTAGCCCGTGACGGCGGCGCCCCACTCTTCGCGGAACATGCGGACCCACTCGTGGATCAGGCCACCTTCGCCCTGGAGCGAGAAGGCGATTTCTGAAGCGCTTGCGCCGTCGTCGCTATACTCTACGAAGAGCAGAGATCGATTGCACTGGTCTTCGAAGACACCGGCGTTCGGCGGAAACTTGAGAAAGACGACATCACCATGGTCTTTCGCCTGCGCTTTTGTTAGAAATTCGCTAATCGTTTCTTGGTGCGAGGTGAACGCTTGGTAAGTATCAGTCATGAGTTAGGCTAAGCCAGCGTGGTGGAGCGATGTTGCTGGTTTTAGACCTCATCCCATTCCAATACAAGTCGGCGTCGGAAGTATTTCGGCTTTCGTTTTAAAAATTTAACGACGTTTTGTCAGGTCTAATAGTTAGCAAACCTTAACTAATCTCGATAAGCCCTATCACTCATACCTCAGCGCATCAATGGGATCGATGTTCGCCGCTTTAAACGCAGGATAGGCTCCGAAGACAACGCCCACGAGCGTACAGATGCCGAGTCCGTAGGCGACCCAATCGAACGGCACGACCGCGGGTGTTTTGAAGACGAAGGAGAGGATGTTTCCTGCGCTCACTCCAAGAACCACGCCGACGATACCGCCGAGCAAGCAGAGGATGACCGCTTCGACAATAAACTGCGTCAAGATCATGCGCTTGCGCGCACCAATCGCACGGCGCACGCCGATCTCCTTGGTGCGCTCTGTCACAGAAATGAGCATGATGTTCATGATCCCAATGCCGGCTGCGAGCAAGGCGATCGAACTGATCACGCCGACACCCGCCCGTACGGCGAAAGTCACCTCGCGAAACTGTTCCATGAGCGAGTCATTGGAGACGATCTCGAAGTCGTCGTCTTCTCCCAGCGGCGTCCGTCTAAGAACGCGCATGATGCCACGAACTTCTTCCACCGTGGACTCATAGAGTTCCTCTCCCGCTGTTTGCACGACGAGACCCAGGCTCACCCAGGGATTTGAATAGCGCTGGAGCCCTGTCGAGATCGGCACGGCGACGAAGCTATCTTCATTGCCACCCATTTGCCCCTTTTTCTCCAAGACGCCGATCACCCGGTAGGCTAGCCCATCGAAGGTGATGCGATCACCGACCGCTTGGCTGCGCGGAAAGAGCTTTTTAGCCAGTCCGTTGCTCAGCACACAGACAAGTCGGGCGCTGTCCACGTCTGCGGGTTGGATGGCACGGCCATCTTCAAGGTCCCATACCCTTGCCGGAAAGACTTCTGGGGTGACACCACGGAGAGAAATATCTGGATTGGTTTCGGCGAACTCGGAACGAACAGTTCCATTGGTGAGCCCTTCTTCGACGCCGATGCTAATGGGAAGCTCAGCGCGACGAATGAGTTCACGGCACTGACGCCAATCGATTGGCTCGCGCGCGCGTACTTTTCGTCGTTCTTTGCTAGAACTGAAGAAGAACGGCGGCGTCCGTTTCACCCGGAAAGTGTGTGGACCCAGTTGGGAGAGGCTCTCTTGGGCATTCGTATCGAGCACGCGCAGCACGGTCATCACGACGATAATCGAGAAAACCCCGATCATGATGCCGAGCAATGTCAGTCCCGAACGAAGCTTGTGCGAGACGACGGAGTCGAGCGCCATGCTCAAACTCTCGCGAGTCTCTCCAATTAAGCGATGCCAACCCGAGGGGCGACGGCGGCGGTTGTCGGTTGGATCACTCACTGCGCAAAGCATCGACGGGTTTCATGCGTGCGGCACGGTGGGCCGGCAGGAAGCCGGCGATGATGCCGACGGTTGCCGAGATGGAGAGAGCCAATGTGGCAATCGCGGGCGAGATTGTTGCGGGCAACCACTGCTTGGTCACCTGAGTCGTTGCCCAGGCGAGTGCCAAGGCTAACAAGCCTCCAAAGACACAGATCGTGGCCGCTTCTGCAAGAAACTGGGTGAGTATGGCGCGGTATTTTGCACCAAGCGCCTTGCGCACGCCGATTTCTTGGGTCCGTTCCGTGACGGAAACGAACATCACATTCATGATGCCGATGCCACCGACGAAGAGCGAAAGCCCCGTGATAAAGAGCCCGGCAGAACCCGCCATTGCAGAGAACTTGCCAAAGGTGTCGAGCAATGATTGCTGATTGTTGATTGAGAAATCGTCGTCCTCTCCGAGCGGCACCTTGCGGATCGAGCGCATGATCCAGCGCAGCTCTTCTTGAACTTCCGCCATCGGAACGCCGGTGCCGACCTTGACCGTCAGGGTCACTTCTGGGTTGGATACGAAATCACTGGCCAAGCGTGTTAGTGGAACAGTCACGATATTGTCAAGATCTCCGAAGGCAAAGCTACCGACCCTAGCGGAAACGCCGATGACTTGATAGCGAGCATTTCCAATGCGGATCCATTCGCCGACGGCACCTCCGTAAGGAAACAAATTCTCTGATAGAGTAGCGCCGAGAATGCACACAGGTCGAGCGCCGTCGGACTCCGCTTCATTGAGATAGCGACCTTCGGAAAGATCCACCCCATGCACCTGAGCAGTTGAGGCAAGGACGCCACTGACATTGACGTTGCTTGCGGTGCGGTCCTGAAATTTGACCGTCTCATTGGCGCGGCTTTCCATCGAGACGGCTTCTGCCATTGTTGCTCGATCTGCCAAGCGCTTGCCTTGAACCATGGTGATGGGTTGGCGGGCGCGTATCTTCCACCATTCTTGAGAGGGGCCCCAGCTGAACCGCTGAATGTACAATACATCACTACCGATCGCGGAAATGCTATTGGTAAACGCGTTGTTCAATCCGGCAATGGCGGTTGCCATCAGTGTCACGGTGAATACACCGATCACGATACCCAACGTAGCTAGAGCCGAACGCAACTTGTGGGTCCGCACGGCTTCCAAGGCAATGCGCAAACCTTCGCCGAGTTCGTGGAGGATTCTCATGATTAAGGTAGAGGTTCAGCTTCGCCTCGTCAGCGTCAGAATCAAACCGATCCTCTGTAGCGTTCTGTAGGAGACTACCGGTTAATCCTTGGCGGACGCCTTGTAGGATCTCTCACAATGTCCTTTAGACCACCCTCTTTCGTCGTCCTTGTCCTGCCTGGGTTTAGTTTGAACACGAGCGTGATCCAGAAAGTCCAAGCCGTCTGGGGAGGTATTTAGGCTGTTATTGGCCAATCTCTTGGAACGCCAAGGAAAACCGCAGCTTGTGGATCTCAATGGAGATGGTGTAGACGACCTGGTCAACGCTCAGATCATGGTCAATGACCGCACGCGCAGTGCCCTCTTTGCCCAATTGAGTGACGGCGCTGGTCAGTTTGCAGATCGCCTAGTGATTGGCAAGCCGACCAGCGAGTCTGTCCAAATGAATGAAATCGTCTTTGCCGATTTCGAAGGTGATGGCGACGTGGATGCCTTTGAGCTGGGCGATGGATCTGTCGCTTTGAATAGTGGTCGTGGGCAATTTACCCCCTTTGAGCCCATTGGAGTAAACGGCTTACGTTTCTCTGCTAGACCGCGAATCTCCACAGCAGCTGACCGCGTGGCCAGTCTGACCACTTTGTACTACGATGACATCAATCCTGTGTTCGCTGGAAGTGATCTCGGCAATGTCTTGACCTAGGCCTTTACCGGCGCTGCTTTTGTCGAACGGTCTGCCGCCGTTCCTCGAGCTACGGGCTTTCTGGAAACGGCTTCCACCAAATATGGCTTTGGCTTGCCATACCCCTTCTACCCATCACCACAAGGACTTGGCGTCTTTGAAAGAGCCAGAAATTCAGAACTTACCGGCGTCGCCCAAATGCCATTCATTGAAGAGCCGATCATCGCAGACGTCGACAACGACCAAGATCGTGACCTGGTCGGCATTCAACCGCCATCGACCGTCGGCATTCGCCGCAGCACAGATGGCGATCCCTATAGCAAGAATCCTACTGTTGTTCCTGACATCACTTCAGATCTCGTTTGTATCTCGGTTGGGGAGGTGAATAGCGATAGCTTGAACGACCTCCTCATTTGCGCCGAAGATCGTATCGTCTGGATGCAAGGGCTCAGTCCTGAAACTCGGGTCGACGTCGATGACAACCTGTTCCCAGACTCCTGGGAAGCTAACCTGAGTGAAGCCGATGCCGCTCTTGACGATACTGAACTGCTCAGCTTCTACGGACTGAATCGCGAGGTTCCAACGGCCGTGCGAATCGAAACGTCCAACTTCATGGAAGTGACTTTCTCGCGTCGTATCGAAGACAACCGTCGTCGCTATAGGGTTGAAACCTCCAACGACCTCATCCAACGGACACCAGCCTGGAAAAGTGACTAACTCTCTGATGCAGAATTAACTGCTATTGGTGCGACGAACGTTGCTTTTCAATCGACCACCGCGCGGTGGAGGACCTTCGCTACCAGCGCGTTCGCTCGCGTTTGTGTAAGCTTTGTGGAGTGATGCCGTGTATCTTCCTTGCCGCGCTCTGCTTGCGCAGTCTGCAAATGTAACTCTGGCCTTCAGCCGGAGACGTTGGCAGGATGCCAGCTCTAGCGAGGCTCAGTTGCTGGGATGGCCACGTCGCTGATTGTTCCCGAGATGCGGAAGTTTGTTGATTTGTTAGGCGTGCCTTTGGATAAGACTAGCCACTAGCTGAAATGGTTGGTGAGTGTCGGGTGCGCTTTGATGATCTTATATCCGATAGGGTGGAAGAGTTCACCTATCCCCAGCAATGTGATTGTGTAGTGTTGTCAGAAAGCGTAATCCAGGGATACTGAAGGAAATGAATAAGACCCAGGATCTGTTAGAAGCTCACCCTGAGGGTAAGTCCGTTTGATTCTAGCTATAGAGACGCGTAATTTCTCGCTTGTCCGGCGCCTGAAAAGACGCTGCCCCTTGAGGACTAACGTGATCTCAACGAATCAAACATCCCAGGGTCGAGTTCGGGCCAGCCCATGGTCTTGCGGAATTTCTTGGCGGCTTTGTTATAGGCTTTGGCGTTGGTGTAGCCGCGGTGGCGATCCGAATCCACATAACGTACGCCACCGGTGAGGTTTGGTTCCTTTCCTTGGACGATTGATTGCAGCTTCTTCCATTTGGAGCCGCCCTTGATCTGGGTGCAGATGCCCTGAGCGATCATCTGGGCCATTTGATCGAAGAACTTGTAGGCGCCGCCGTTGGTTTCGATGAATCCGTTGATGAAGAGCTCTGGATGGTCTGGTTGGAAGACTTGGAGAAAGCCTTTGGGCTGCACTTTGTCGTAGGTGATAGCTCCGTCTTGGAGGTAAGGTATACGGCGGTCGTAGCCGGTGGCTAAAATGATGATGTCGAATCCTGCACGGGTTCCGTCTTTGAATACGACCTCCTCGCCTTCGATTTTCTCAATGTCCGGCTTGGCTTTGAGATCGCCGTGTTGAAGATAGTGTAGGAGTTGTGAGTTGATGATCGGATGGCTCTCGAGGATGCGGTGGTCTGGCTTGCCCAAGCCGAGTTTTCGAATATCGCCTAACAAGATGCGGAGCATGATTGCCGTCGTGAATTGCTGGATCCGTAGGGGCATCCACTCTGATTGCGCTCCAAAGACATCAACGGGCATGCCGAAGAGGTGCTTTGGTAGAATGTGATAACCTCGACGGAGACTGATGGTGGCTTGTTCGGCTGAACTTGCGGCGTCGCAGGCGATATCGACACCTGAATTTCCCGCCCCCACGATGAGAACCCGTTTCCCGGCGATCTGATCTCGGTTCTGATAATTCACCGAATGCATGATCTTACCGGTGAAGGTTTCTTCCCCATCGAACTTAGGGCTCTTTGGATACCAGGTGACGCCGTTGGCCGCGACGAGCCATCGGTAGCCCTCGCGGGTGCCGTGATTTGTTTTTAGCGTCCACCCTCGGTCTTTCTCATAGAGTGCCTCATCGATCTGGGTGTCAAACTGGAGGTGTTTTCTGAGGTCATAGGCTTCGCAGAAGCCCCTGATGTAGGCCAGGATTTCCTTGTTCGATGGGTAGTCCGGATAGTCATCTGGCATCGGGTAGTCATAGTACCCAGACATTGTCTTGGATGAGATGAAGTGAGCGCTTTCGTACATGGGAGACCCCGGATTGGTGGGATCCCAGATGCCTCCGACGGCCGAGTGTTTCTCAAAGATATGGAACTCGATTCCGGCCAGGAGCAGCGCGCGCGCCGTAGCCAAACCCGCAGGGCCGCCTCCGACGATACAAACACGATTATTAGGCTGAGTAGTGGACATCAACTAGGACTTCTTTGCGGTGGTATTTCGTAAATGTTGGCGGGCTTTCTGGCGAAGTTTGCCGTCGACTTCTTCGATCAAACCGCGCTTGTGAAGATCGGCAAGATAACGCTTCAGACCACGGCGCCCTTTCTTTTCAAAGAGAGGTAGGAACCTGGGCAGTATGTTGGGAAACAACATTGCAAAGCGAGCGAGCAGGGAGTCGCTCGTCTTGGGATAGCGCTCCAGTTTGGGGGTTTCTAGTTGTCTGATAACTTGGTCTAGGACGGCTGATATTGGCTGAGGATCATCGATGAAATTGAGAACGGAGCCGCCTTCGAGGGCTTCTTGCCTGAGCATGAAGGTATCGGTCGCTGTCGGAAGCACGCAGCTCACTTTGATCCCATGCAAGGGTTCATCTAGGGCAAATGAAAGCATGGCGCCGCGGAGTCCAAATTTCGCGGTCGTGTAGATCGGTGTCTCGCGCAATGGGGTGATGCCTCCAAGAGAACTCATGGTGATCACTCTCGGATCTTGGGATTTCTGCAAGTAGGGCACGGCCAAGCGGGTGAGTATCATTGGCCCTAGCATCACGACGTCGATTTCGCGCTTGATGCTATCGACCGAGCGCTCGTGAAAGCGATCGGTGCTTGTCATGGCCATGTTGTTGATCAAGACGTCACAGCCTCCGAATGTTTGCTGAGTCTTCTCTAACAATCGCTTGGCCTCACTTTCTAGGGTTAGGTCACCGGCGACTCCGAGTACTCGGTCGCCTAACTCCTCTGTGAGTATCTTGATTCGAACCGGATCGAGATCAGCGATGACGACCTGCATGCCCTCGGCATGTAGTCTTCTAACAATGGTGCTACCGATGTCGCCGGCGCCACCCGAGACGATCGCGGTGCGGTCTCGATACGTGAATGAGCTTGGCACAGACGACGTGTTGTTAGTCTACGACAACGTCATCGAGGAAGAAACCAGCTCCATTCGGAGAATTGCCATCTGAGCGAAAGATCCATTCGATCGTGATTTTCTGGTCTAGTGTCTCTTCGGGAAGATCGGCTTCGTAGCGAGTCCAGCCATCGGTTCTCACCCAGAAGATGTCATCGGCTGAACCGATCGCGTCTCCTGCTTCATTCAGATAATTCAGCTGGACCCCTTCCTCGCCTTCAGTGACATCAATGTAGTGCCAGAAGGAGATTGTTGGGCGCCGCTTTCCTGCGAGGTCAATGACAGGGCTCCACAAGACGGTGATTGCTGAGTCGGTAAATGGCTGATCAAGTAGAGTACCATAGGCCTGGGTGCCGCTATGCGCTTCCATGAGATCGGGAGCCCCGGGCGTTCCGAGTTCCCACGCGGTTTCGCCAGTAGTTATCGTGGTCGTCCAGCCTTCAGCGCCTTTCTCGAAATCCTCAGTGAAGAGCGGCGGGGCCTCGCTTACCCTATAGAAACGTGTTTGAACCGTTTCGTCGGAAGCGGTGAAGGAACCCTGGGTCAAACCTAGGGGAACGCTGCCGTGTTCCAAGATCGACCATTCCTGAAGATCGGTCGAAGATTCTAACACATAGGCACCTCCGGATTGAATGGGCACCCCATAGTCAATCATCACGGAGTTCTCGAAGCGTGTGTAAGCGGCAATCTGTGGTCGTGCGGCCGGTCCGCTGGGATCAAAGGCGATGAATCGATCGAACGTCGCGTCGGTGGAGCCATCAGCGACGCCGGAGTTGGTGAAGAAACCATTCACGCCTTCCGTATACCCGTCCTCTTCTTCTGCTTCGAGGATGACTAGTTCTTCTCCAGGGGCATCGGCTTCTGAGACTCCAGCCGAGATCTTGTTTCCAATAGCCGACAAACGGAACCGATAGGTTTTCCCTACGTCCATGATCAACTCAACCTTGGCTAGCGTCGCCGCGGCTTCGTTGTCCAAGCGACTGAGGTAGATCGCCGCCTCGTCCACATCTAAAGTCAGGACGTAGCCACTCGTCGTTCCCAAACCGACATTCTGACCTCTAGCGATAATTCCAAAGTCCTGTTCTAGGCTTGGGTCCCAAGCGACCATGTCCATCACGACCGTGACATCGGTATACATGACATCTTCCAGAAACAGACCCACTCGAGAAGGGCCCAACGCTTCTGGGTCAGGTGAAGGGAAAGACTCGAGGCGAATACGATTGCCGTCAGGAAAAGTGATCTTGGAGGGCATCCCTCCGACTTGAGCGAGGACGTCCGAGCGGGTCCAGCCATCGCTATTCCCGTCGTCAAAGTCATCGATTTGTCCCCACGCCAAGCTCATTCCGGCGAGGAGTGTGAGTAAAGCTAGTTTGTTCATTTCCAGGATCTTGTCTAATCCTGTGTTCTTTGACCATCCATTTCGTTGCAAGTGGGGGAAACTCAAACACTTGGGCCGCCGGGAATGAAGAGTCGCTGGCTTAGAGCTTCAATAGTCATAATTGCGGAGCTACCAGCCGGGCAAGTAGTCGATGGGGCAGAGGGGCGAGAATATCCGAGAGATTGGTGAGGGTGATTTCCTCGGCCTGCTTTAAATCTCGTTGGTACATGGCGAGCTGTTCCTTGGCAAAGGACGACGAGAGGACGTGGAGGTTCACCTCGTCGTTGATGTAGAACGAGCGGTCGTCCATGTTTCCTGAACCAATGATGCTTAGCTGGCCGTCTGCGATCATGAGTTTTCCATGCATCATGGTGGGTGTGTATTGGTAGAGCCGGACGCCAGCTTCGAGTAATGCTTTCCACGAATTCTGAGAGGCATAGCGGCAGAACGGCGAGTCGATCTTGTCGCTTGGCACCAACATCTCGACCGTTACCCCGCGTTGGGCTGCGGCGATGATCGCTTCTCTAAATGTCTTGTTAGGCACAAAGTAGGACTGCTCGAGAACTAGTGACTCTCTCGCTGAGTTGATGCCGTGTAGGAAGGTATGCGCGATAGGATTGGAGGGCGTCTGGGGCGAATCGTAGACAAACTGGGCAAGATACGGACCGGTTGCAGTGAGTGCTGGGAAGTAGGTTGGGCCTGCAAGCACCTGCCCAGTGAGTTCCTTCCAGTTCTCGGCAAAGGCGTGCTGAAGTTGAGCGACGGCGGGTCCGGTGAGTCCGTACTGGGTATCTCGCCAGTGTTCTGGAGAGTGGGCATTTCCCTCCCAAGCCAAGGCAAAGCCTGCTCCGCCTGTGAATGCCTCTTTACCATCGACGACAAGAATCTTGCGGTGGGTCCGGTTGTTGTATCGAAACAGGCGAAGCGGATTGAATGGATGGTAGGTATGATAGTGAACTCCAGCGTCGCGAAGCAGGGCTTCATTGTGTTCGCCGACGTGACGTGAGCCAACGTCGTCCACAATCATCAACACGGGGATTCCTTGTCTGGCTCTCTTTGCCAATGCCCGAGTGAACGTCCGGGTGATCGGGCCATCGACATAGGCAAATGTTTCAAACGTGATCGAGTTACGTGCGCCCTCGATGGCCTTCAACATGGGTGGGTAGTAGGCGTCTCCATTGATCAGCGTGGTGATTTCATTGCGAGCAACCCATTCGGCTTGGGCAGCCTGTGCAAAGGCTGCTGGAAATCGAGTGCTGGAAATCGCTGTTTGTGTGCCAGTGCTAGTAGTTAGCTGCCGACTGGCGCAAGAAGAGAGTAGTAGCGAAATGGCTAGGGCCTGCAGAATGCTGAGGTAGATGCCGGTCATAGATCGATGAAGCGGGTCTTTCTATAGTGGCAGTGCGGGGAGGAAGCGAGCTTGCTCTAGTTTCACTGGATACGTGCGTTTGTTCTCCCAATAGCTGATGGCATTGTCTTCGCATTACGAGATGGGGCGCGATCTCACGTTGTGGGAGAAACATGCAGGAGTTGGCTGTCCGGGAGAACTATATAGCAGCTGGCTGGTGGCTGGTGGCTGGTGGCTGGTGGCTGTTGATGTTGATGTTGATGTTGATGTTGATGTTGATGTTGATGGTCAAAACGCTTTGAGCGTTAACATAGGCAGAGTTTCTTGAGAATTGCCTGTTAAGGAAGACTTCTTGTTGATTAGTCTCCTCGGTGTTCGTGAGCGGCT
>Ga0222718_10003915_pt1 | contig 12571 bp, 17 predicted proteins | sample C33_27DmetaG_FD_165045 | JGI IMG/M metagenome (GOLD analysis project Ga0222718, IMG submission 165045) | Estuarine water microbial communities from San Francisco Bay, California, United States - C33_27D | ecosystem: Environmental > Aquatic > Marine > Unclassified | place: USA: California... | reverse complement strand
AAACTATTGTGTGATGCATATACCTGTTGACCAGCATTAAAATTTAAACCTGGGTTAGTCCCTGTTGTTTTAAATACAAAGTCTTCTACAGGACAAGACATCCTTTTTACAGATCCATCGTAGGTAAAAAATCCACCTTCATCAGACATCCAATAAACTGAGGTGTCTACAAACACCATTGAGTTTTGTCCTAAAACTCCACAGTTAGATCCTACTTGTCTAATAGAAAATGTAAAAGGTGGACCAACAAATTGCATGATATATGCTGAAGTATCAGTACCAACAAACGTAAAGTCTTTACCTTGAACCGCACCTCTTATTTCAGTCCCAGAGTCTAATTGAAAAGTCCCAGCAGTATTAACTGATGTAGGTTGATACACACTTCTATTCTCTTGATCAGAAAATCTAATAAACATTTTATCTTGTGTAGAAGGAGATCCAATTGTTGTTTCAGTTCCTAAATGAAATAAATGTCTATCTCTATCAGACACAATAGTCATTATAGATTTTGTAGGGTTATTTGCAATACTGGTTGCTCTTGTTTGTAGTGCAGCTGTATCTGTGTTTAATGGAGACCATTCAAACGATCTGCCATTTAAAACAGTAGCTATTAAAATTTGACCGTAGTTATCTAAAGACCATAATCCAGGATCCAAAAAAGTATTAGTAGTAGTTCTAGCAGTCCCCCAAGTTCCCGCATCCCAAGTTCCTGCACCCCATCCGTATCCAGGTGTTTGAACTAATGGGCCAATTTTAATGTAAGGTAAAGGGTCTAATGTTCCGTCGTTCGTGGCCCCTGTTCCTGTTTCCGCTGTAGGCATTTCAATTGTAAAAGTTGTAGTACTTGGAACTGTTTGAACTTCAAATAAAACATCATCAAAATCAGTAGCCGTATAGTCTGTTTGACCCCCAGTAAAAGATCCTGCATTTTCAAATGTAACAATATCTCCAGGCTCTAAGTTATTTGCTCCTGTAGTTGTAATCGTAACAGTTGTTGAGCCGTTTGTTGTAGTAATATCTGCTCCTGTTTGTTGTCGGTCAGGGTCAATAGGAGTGACATCATAAAATTCTCCCGAATAATAAATGTATAATAATCTATTAGTACCGATCGCAGCATACTTACGACCATCTAAATCTGTAAAAGTATGAATTGCTCTTGCAACTCCTATCAATTCAGAAGAGGTTTCTTGAATCCAGCCTCCTATTTTTTCAGGTTGGCCATATCTAAAACGTACATTATCCCCATCTACCCAGTTGTTTTCATTCTGGGTATCTGTTAATTGTTTGTTAAAACCAGGTCTAAAAGGTATTTTTGTTAAAGCCATAAAGGCATTTTACAATACATTTAAGCTGTAGTATAGAGGCTAATATGCTTTTTCAAAATATAGAATTGCTTGAAACTGATAAATTTCAATATTTATTGATCCATAAAAATGGATCCTCTAGTGTAAGTAAATGTATTAAAGATTTTAATATCACTAATAGAATTAATTTAAATAAAATAAGATGGACCGTAATTAGAGATCCTTATGAGCGATTTATCTCAGGTCTTAAATATGATTTAAAAAAACATAATTTAAACATCGAAGAAATAGATATAACAGAATTGTATAATTATATGACCAATGTTTTCACAAGAGAAAGAGGACATATAGTTCACACATCTTCACAAGTATCTCATTTAATTAACACTCATGTTAATTGGTATGTCGAATTAAAAGATTTAAATTTATTTTTAAAAATTCATTTTAATCAAACAGAACATTGTAATGCAAATGATGAAAATATTGAAATTAGTATAGATAAAAAAGAAGTTATGAAATATTTAAATTTTGATTATTATGTGTACAATAAGATATTGAATTCACAATATTTGTGGAAGTGGCAAATGGGAAAGATATTTTAATGTTAATAGCTGGAATTCATGCAAACCATAATGCGGGCGTTACTCTAATTGATAGAGGTCATATTATTTTTTCTACAGAAGAAGAAAGGATGTCTGGTGTAAAAAGAGATTCTAATCCCTTTTTAACTATAGGAAAAATGAGATATGAGTATATGCCTGTGGATACACAACTATCTTTTGCAGCTATTAGTGGTTTTACTCCTATTAACAATCCAACTGGAAACGTCATAGATCCTTGGTCAGGAGAAAACTTATATGTTTCTTATCTAAAAAAATTAAAGTTAATAACTCATGATTATCAAGTAGTTGATTTTGGTAATTTACATCATTTACTTCATGCAGCTACTGCTTTTTATAGATCTGAATTTGAAGACTCCATTGCAATTGTTGTCGATGGATCAGGTAGTCCTTTAAATGGATTACAAAACATTGAAGCCGAAAGTATTTATGAATGCTCTTATCCTAATTCTTTTAAACCTTTGTATAAAAGAACAATGAGTGAAGGTGAAGTTTCTTTTACAAAAGAAAATGATTGTATTTATTTTAATCACCCTGCACCAGGTATAGGTGCTATGTATGACATGATAGGATGTATTTGTGGTTTTAAAATATTAGATTGCGGCAAGACTATGGGTTTAGCTGCATACGGAAAACAAGATCCTTCCTTATCTACTTTAATTAAATATGAAAATGATTACCCTATTGGTGATTATGATATTATTGATTTTACTCCAAGAGAAAATCATTTAGGTTATTTTAAATTTAAACCAGGTAGTTATTTATTAGAAAAAACAAAAAAAGATATAGCTTTTGCTATACAGGAACAATCAGAACAAGCTGTATTACATTTAATTAATAAAGCAAAACAATTATCTAATTCTAAAAATATTGTTTTATCTGGCGGATTTTTTCAAAACTGTAAAGCTAACTATCGTATTGTCAAAGAAAATCCAGATTACAATTTTTATGTAGAACCTCTTTGTTATGATGGAGGCTTGTCTTTAGGAGCGGCTTTACTTCAATTTCATACAATAACCCCTAACGGTAGAATTAAAAATATAAAAGAAAAAATTAAAATAACATGATTCATGAAGTAATACGATTATTAAAAGAACAAAAAGCAGTAGGCTTATTTCAAGGAGCATCAGAAGCAGGTGCTAGAGCACTAGGAAATCGAAGTATATTATTTGATCCAAGAAATCCAAAAGGAAAAGATATAGTTAATCAAATTAAACAACGTGAATATTTTAGACCTTTTGGAGCTAGTTGTTTGCATAATAAAGCAGAGGAATACATTGATATGTATCCTTTGAAAGAATCTCCGTACATGTTATATGCTTTCCCAGTGAAAGAAGAAAAGAAGAATATAATACCAGCTGTGGTTCATGTGGATGGAACTTGTAGAATGCAAACAGTAAAAAAAGAAAATAATAAAGTACTACATACTATTCTATCTGGGTGGTACCAAGAAACAAATGTACCTATTTTATTAAATACAAGTTTAAACGCAGCAGGAAAACCTTTAGCTTATGTTCCAACAGATGCTTTTATTGATGGATTAGATTATATTTATTTTGCAGATGAACAACAAGTTTTAGATAGAACAAAACAATGGAAATAAAAGACAATATATTTGACACTAAATATTTAGTAGACATGTTTGAAAAATTAAATCACGCAGATTTTAGAGCTAATAATTTAGCAAACAGGAGCACTTGGCCATTAGGTTTAGCAGGAGCTACACACAGAATTTTTAGCTGTAATATATTTCATAGATTTACTAGACATTTAGTAAAACATAATATAGATTTTAGTTTAGTAGAAATGTATGTAAAAATGTATGAGCATTTAGAAAAAGTGTTTAAATTAAAACAACCTACAATTTTGCATAGTATTAATATTAATTTACAATTTAAAGAAATGGACGGAACTTGGCATAAAGATAACGGTCCCAAAGGAATTTTATTTATGGTAGGCGAAGAAGGTAAAGGCGGAGAGTTTATTATTAAAAAAGATAATAAAGAAGAAAAAGTATCATTTAAAAATGGAAGAGTTATTTATTTTGATCCAACAATCGAACATAAAGGACTTGCTTTTAAAGATGCATATAAACCACGATACACAGTTCAATTTTTATTTACAGAGGAGGCCATATAATGATTGTGAACGATTTTGCTAATTTAGGATACATAGTGGATAAACTACCAGATGATGTCTTAAAAATTATTAAAGAACATGTAGAACAAGTTGCTAAAAAAATGAAAGAAGATCCATCACTTGCTCCACATAGTATAGAAGAAATATTCCCCAACGAACCTAAAAAAAGAGAAAACTATCGTTGGAATAGAGAAGCTTATCCAGAGCTATATAAAGTAGTAGAGCCTTATATTAAAAAGATAAGCTCTACATATAAAAATCTTTATAAATATCCTAACGTATTAATTTCAGCATACGATAATGGAACTCAAAAAAATATGACTTATGTTGAAGTAGATCAAATGAAAATGGATTGTATATGGGCTAATTTTCAAAAAAAACATCAGTGGCTTCCTATGCATATGCATAATGCTTTATATTCTTTTATTATATATATTAATATTCCTTATGACGTTAAAGAGGAATTAAATCATCCAGATTATCAAACAGCCAAAACAGGTGCTTTTATTAATTTTATTTACACTAATGTTGTAGGAAGAGTATCTAAACTAGAGATTGCTTTATCAAAAGAATGGGAAGGATCTATCATATTTTTTCCAGGTGATTTAAATCATGTAGTGTATCCTTTTGTAAGTTCAGATGGTTATAGAATATCCGTTGCTGGAAATGTAGTTTATGATGATGGTGGACCCATTAGAACAGCAGTTGGAGCACGTAAAGATAAATCTCCAAGAGAATAGAAATGACTCAAAAAATAGAATTTATTCTTTGTAATAAAAATCTAAAAAATGTTATACCGTATCCAAAACCAGCCTCTCATTATATTCCAGAACAATATAAAAAATTAGAAAAATTAAGAGAGGGAGACTATAATCAACCTACTTTAAAAAGTTGCATTCCCTTTTTAGATTCCTTAACTGCTGGCTATATTATACCTTTTCACCAAGACTATGTTATAGATGCGAAAGAAACTAATTTTACTTTACAGTCAGCTATTCCTAGAGAAGTGATGGAATATCATAGTGATAAACAACTTACTGAAGAAATGGCTAATGGAAAAGATAGAGCGGGTAAATTTAAAAATGAATGGATTACTGTAACTCCACCAGGATATAGTTGTCTATTTATAGCTCCGTTAAATCGCAAAGAAGATAGATTTGAATTATTATCGGGGGTAGTAGATACGGACACTTATAATAACACCATCAATTTTCCTTTTTTAAATAAGAAATGGAATCAAAGAACTTTAATTAAACAAGGAGAGCCTATGGTTCAAGTTATTCCTTTTAAAAGAGATGATTGGAAAATGGAAGCTGGTTTTAGATGGTTTCAAGATGAACATACTGCAGTTATTCATAGACTGTGGACTTCTATAGTAGATAAATATAAGAATAAATTCTGGAGAAAAAAAAGCTTTAAGTAATGATTCAGGTTGTAGATAATTATTTTAAACCTGGGGACTTACATTTGATGCTAGATTTATGTGGTCAATTACAAATGAAAGCTTACAAAACAGAAAAAGGAATTTATGCTTTTGGCAATAAATCTTTAACTTATAAAGTAAAAGAAATAAATAAACAAAATCTTAAAAAAAGATTTAATTTTCCTATAGCTAAATATAATAACTACGATGGAGTTATCTATTTAAGAAAACCTGAAACTGTTCTTTATAATGAAATACATAAAGATAATGGAGAAACACAATCGGTTCACGGCACTGTAAAAGCTAAATGGAATTTACTAGTGTTTTTAAAAGGTCATTTTAATACAGCTAATGGAACTGGTTTTTTTGAGTTAGATAAAGAAAAAGAATTTGTATTAGATCGAAGTATCGGCTTTAAACAAAATAGAGCTATTTTATTTAGATCTAAATTATGGCATGGTTCATTACAACCTATTCAAAAAGATGTTTCTTCCTGGAGATATACTTTTAACTGTTTTATTTCAAAATGAAAACCCATAATATATTTTCAGATATTATATTCGAAACTAATGTTCCTTTAATGAATTCGGAACATAATTTTATTAAAGAAACAAAATATATACCTTATTTATCGGGTAATGGTTTTGAAAGTGATGACAAATATATTTTAAACCATATAGAACTAAAATCTTTAAAAATTAAAATAATAAATCAACTTACTATTTATGTTTACAATATTTTAAAAGTTGATCCTAAAATTAAATTTTATATGACAGGGTCTTGGGTAAATAAATATTATCCAAAAAACGAAGCTGGGATACATTGCCATCCTTATTCTTACATGAGTGGAGTATACTATATTGATGTACCAGATAATTCAGGAGATATACATTTTCACAAACGCTCTGCCTATTTAACAGGAGGTTCTCCTTTAATGTATTCTGAAGCAAATTCTTTTAACTCTACTAAATATTGTATTAAACCTAAAAAAGGTAAATTATTGTTTTTCTCTTCAGATATGTTACATTCAGTAAGTCCTAATTTATCAGATAAAATAAGATATTCTATTGCATTTAATTTTTATATTAAAGGTAATTTAGGTAAAGAACCATATGGAGTTAGTATATGAAATATGAATTTGTGTCAGATAATGTTATCAAATCAGATAATTTTTTACCGCCAGATAAAATTGGTTTTATTTATGCCGACCTTTTAAATACAAGAAAACATTTTGGTGTTCCTCGTTGGTCTGGTAAAGACATTGACCACCAGCCTAGAGTTGAATCTTTTTCACAAAATTGTGGTAATACAGATTATTGGATTGATGCGAATAATCCAGAAAATATTAATGCTCCTAATATTAAAGATTTACATAAATATTTTTTTCAACATGGATTACAATTATTTATTCAGGAATCAGGAAGAAAAACTATTTATGATATGTTGTATGAGTACCCTTTAGTATGGTCTATTCATGTAACTGCTTATAATAAAGGTGCTTATTATAATTGGCATAAAGATTCCCGTATGACTTTTAAAGGTTTAAGAGCTAACATGTTTACTTTTAATTATATGCTTAAAAGTCAAAACTCACCGATACAAGGTGGAAATCTATTAGTTAGAGATGGTGGTGAACATGAGATCGAAAGTAAACATAATCAACTAGTCATCTTTCCTGGTTTTATACCTCATGCAGTTACACCTATACAATTAGATAAAGAGGTTTCATTTGCAGAACAAAGATTTAGTATTCAATATTGGATAGGGTTTAAAGAAGAATGATAGATACCTATAATTTATTTGCCATACCTTTACATAAAACAAAATTTATTGTTCAACCAACTGAACATAAAAAAATTATTAATTTTTGTAATAACAATAAAGGCCCCGAAACAATTTCTATTAGAAAAGGGACTCAATATCATATACATGAAAATAAATTTGAAGGATCAGATTATCTTTTTAATCAATTAGATAATTTTATGAAACTATATTTTCAGTGTAGGGTATCCCATTTATGGTTAAATGTTGCAGAAGAAGGTGGATATAACATGCCACATCATCACGGTTTAATAACGAATAAATCTGGAGTATTGTATCTTACTGATGAAAATTCAGAAATAGAGTTTTTATCTGATTTTTTAAGAGGAGATAGAAGTTTTACAATTAAACCTAAACTTTTTGATCTTTTAGTATTTCCTTCTTACCTGTACCATTTTGTACATCCCTCTACTTCGAAAGAAAAAAGAATATCAGTATCGTTTAATGCGGAACCTTTAGTTCCTCCAAAAACAACTAGATAAATATATTACTTGGAGATTGAATTAAAACAGTAATAGTTCCTTCTGGAGCTAAAGTTTCTGAATTAACTTGTGTACATTTAATGAAACAGCCATCTTCTCTAAGTCTTAGATAAAGTAAATCTTCCGCAGCATATGTTTCAGGTATATTTCTTAAAGCTTCTCTATATGTAGCCCAAGCTTGTTTGGTTGCTGCATCTAATGGAGAATCTACTGCTTGAGTCCAATCAGATTGTTTTAAAAAATTTTCTCTAGCTGTTTTTCTAAATACATCCCAATCTCTCATTCTTGCTTTTATTGCATCAGATTCTTCTGTTTGTACTTCAGGGTATCTAGCATCAAACCATGTGATATATGGAGTTATAAAAGCTGAATCAAAAGATGAGTTTGAAGTTTTGTTGTCGATTAAAGTTTGTAAATCACCTTCTTGGGTATTCGAATTCCATTCTGCAACAACCGCATTAGCTGGTAAATCCGCTGGAGGATTGCTTCCTCTTTGATCCCATTGAATCATTTTTTGTGTACCATCATCTTCTAATTTACCAAAATACTTATTATTACAAATTTGAAAAATCATAAATCTCCTAAGTTTTTATAATATAATTTACCACAAGGTACGGTGAAAATGCATTACCTGACAAATCACCTGCACTGTGATTGTGTGAGTTGTTAAAGTTAGTTACAGGTCTAGTGTAAAATCCAGATGGATAATATTGTACAAAAGAAATTTGTGGGTATTGAACTGGACCACCTGCTATTACACCTAAATTAATAGTGTGTTGGTGAGCCGCTAATTCATTTGTTTGTAACTGAGTTGATCCTGGTGATCCTGTTACTGTTACAGAAGTTGCTCCAGAACTAGTTGCTAAATCATAGTTTCCTGATTCATAGCCTTGAGGCATTTTACCTTGAAGATCAGGTACGTTGAAAGTAGTTGCACCATCTCCGTTTCCATAAGTTTCACCGATAACCGCAAATAGATCAGCATAAGTTGATCTTGAAACTGCAGTTCCATCACATAATAAAAATCCTGTTGGTGCAGTATCTTTTGGCCAAGGAATAATAGAACCAGTTTCAGTTCCTTGTATCCCTGTTAAATTTGCACCATCAAAATCGTATCTAGTTGCTTCGTAATTAGCCATGTTCTATTTCTCCTTATAAGTCCATCCAACAGTTGCGTCACCAGAATATACAAGAGTAAATCCTGCACCCTCTGTACTAACAGTTAAATCTGCTGCACTGTTTGTTATATTAGATCCATTTCTACCAACTGTAAAGGCATTCGTATCAAAAGTATATTTTGAATCTACAAATGTTACTTCATCTCCAGTAGCTGGTGAAGCGGGTAAAGTTATTGTTAAAGTCCCACCAGAAGTGTCTGCTAAAATTTGTGCACCTGGTTGAACTGTTTCAGCTGCAGAGATTGCTCTCCATTTTTTAAATTCTAAATCTTTTACAATGTCTGTTCCATCTGCATGACAAATGTATGAATGACCTTCACATAATAAAAATCCAGTTTGTCCTGTTACTTTAAATGTTAAAGTGTTTCCCGCATGATCTGTTCCATCAACAATGTTAAAAAACTTTTCAATTCCTGTAGGAAAGTTTACAGTTCTATCTGCTGCAAGAGTCCCTGTAAATTTCAGAGTCATATTTCTTGCATTTGAAATTGCGGCATCTGTCATTGCTAAAGTTACATCGGCTGACGCAACATCTATTTCTTGATAACCTGCAATTGCTTGTTGTACTAAATTTAAATTTGTATTTGTTTTATCGCCCCACGTACCAGAGTTTTCCCCTGTTACCATTAGTTCGATTTTTAAATCTGTCGAATAACTTGATGCCATTTTAGCTCCTTATAATTTCTACAATATACATTTTTTAAGCTGCTAAATCAACCTCTGTCCATGTATTTGTTACTCCTGGGTCTATTTCACGCCATGTTGTAATATTAGGCGAACCAGTATTAGCTGTCAAGCCTATACCTGTAGGAATAACTACTGCAGTTCCAGTTATTGTAACTTGACCTACGTTAAATGTAGCAGAAACCCCTGTTACTTCAGCAACAGATACACCGTCCGCAGTCCCTGCAGAAATTGTTGAAGAAACCCCTGTTAAAGGAACATTTGCATTACCTAATGCGTCTGAGTTTCCAACAAAACCTGTTAGTTCTGCCCCAGTTACTGGAACATCAATTCTAGGTTCAGCAACGACTTGGCCTACATCACTTGATAATGAAATACCTGTTACATCAATAGATGCCGTTCCTGTGATTGATACACTACCGATACCCGTGGTTAATAATTCACTTTGAGCTATTTCGTTATCAGAATTAGCTGAAGTTCCAACTGAATTAATTTCTGTCTGTAATTCAAGTCCATTTACTTCAATTGTAAAATCAGTAAATGCTTCTTCGTTTCCTATAGATGATGTTAAACTAATACCTGATAGTTGAACTGTGTAAGCATCACCCCAGGCTTGGTTACCCCATTCTTGCCGTCCCCAACCTACATTGATTTCACCATCAGCTATAACAGATCCTATATTAGAGGATAAAGAAATACCCGTTATAGGAACTTCTGGAGAAGCTAACTCTCCCCATTCACCATTTCCCCAAACTTGGCCACCCCATCCTGTAGATGGAAATGCAACAGTTGTTCCGATATTTAAAGATGCACCTATCCCGTTAACATCTATGTTATTAAAACTAGATGCCCACGAGTTGTCGCCCCACGAATTACTGCCCCAAGTTGTGGCCAAAGGATATTCCTCCTATTACGATATTCTCAATATCGCAGCAGAAGTTGTAAAGTCAGGGAATTGGACAGTGAATGTACCAGACGTTGCAGTTTTATCACCACCAAAATCCAAAACAGCGACTGCGCTATCTGAGTTTGATGTATTATAAATTAATGCACCTCTAGCTGTTAATGTTACCCCTGTAAACGATCTGTCACCAAAGTCGACGATCGCAACACCTGATGCTACAGATGTTTGTTGAGATCCAACTGCTAAAGCTCCACCACCTGCTGCGTATTGACCAGATGCTCCTACTTCATTATCAGTTGTGTATGAAGTTGTTGATGCACCTAAAGTTGCAGATGAATCGTATAAAGCTAGTTTAAATTTATCACCAGTTGTTTGTGTAAAGTTGTGTTTTGCTTCTAATAGTTCTTTCTTAAAAGAATTCGCTATTGCGTTTGTTGTTATTGCCATTGTTACTCCTTAGTTAATTTTATTAAGGACTAGGTGAGTCTAATGGTATTCGAGTCACCCCATCACTATAATCATCTCTTCTTCTGTATCCTTTTTGAAGAATAGCAAAAGTTTTCAATTCCTCAGTATAACGGTTTTTGTACAGGTTGTACATATCCTGCGGGCCTTTTAAGAAACCAAAAGCCTCAGTCATTACACCATAGAATAATAAATTTTCAGCATATTGAGATAGATATGTTGTTGTATTTGTAGCTGATAGATGTTGAGGTGTTTTAATATAATTTATCTGACAAGTAAAAGCAGCACTTGGTGCTGGAGCCACTAATATATAAGTTGGATTTTCGTCCCAATATCCATAATATTTTGGAATTCCAGTTACTAATGGACTTGTATCTGGTGAATATTCAGAAATAAAAGTTTGATCTCTCTTCTCTAAATAAACTCTAGGAGTCCCTGATGTAGTTGAATCAAATACTTGAACAGCTCTTAAATATAATAAATCTGCAGGTAATACTAAATATCTATTTCCAGAAGTAAATGTAGACAAAGAATACTTACGGTCTACATCCATGCCATCAACAGCTCTAGATATAGTTAATTCAACATCTGTAATAAATCCTTCAACAATTGAATCGGTTAAAACATTTGAATCAACTTCGGTATAATCTCTTACTTTTGTGACTAGTTCTGAAAATGTTAATGCCATTATGATATCTCCACTGTTACTTTAGATAAATACATTGCTATTGCAGGTTTAATATTTCTACTGGGTCTCATACCATCTGATGAAAATGCAGAATCACTTTGTCCATCAACTGGAAATGCAGTCACTACCATATTCCCACCGCCAATTTGATCGGATGGAAAATGTTGGGGTCTTGCTTGTTTTAATCCTTGAGGATCTGCACCATATACTTTAGGTTCCAATTGTGGATGCTTTGGCTCATACTCCGAAATATGCACTAATGAACCGTTCCACTCTCTAACCATTTCGGTATACGGGAACGCTTGACCTGACCGGTCAGATATGGCTTGTGATCTCTTTCCTTTTGCAAATGCTTGTGCCATTAGTCCCTCGTTGGATAATAAGTTGATGGTGTAATGAAGACAGAAGTTCTTTGACCGTCTTCGTCTAACGCTCTTTTTAATTCATCTTCATAATAAAGTTTTAAAGCTTCTGTTTTTTGAGGTGAATATTTTAAAGATAAATAAAACGCTAAACCAGAAATCATGCAAGGAATAAATCTAAAAGGTAGATCAGCATTGTTACCGTACGCACCCGCATCTTCAATTCTATTTAATGTATAATATTTTAAATATGTATAAGTACTTGCATCAGGAGTTTGATACAAAGTAATTGTTGGAGTCAATTGACGATCAACGTAATACTGTGACGGGGTACCAGTTGAACCTTTATTCGGTAAAGCGGCATATGTGGATCGGTCAATTTTTGTTAAAGATATGTCGGTATAATCTCCGCTACCAGAACCAGTTGAGATGTACGCTTCTAGAACATCATTTGTGGTTGACGGGGTATTGTAAGTTGAAGTTCCACTAACAAGCGCTACT
>Ga0222718_10003911_pt1 | contig 12582 bp, 14 predicted proteins | sample C33_27DmetaG_FD_165045 | JGI IMG/M metagenome (GOLD analysis project Ga0222718, IMG submission 165045) | Estuarine water microbial communities from San Francisco Bay, California, United States - C33_27D | ecosystem: Environmental > Aquatic > Marine > Unclassified | place: USA: California... | reverse complement strand
AATTCGAGCGTATCGGACATGAGGTGGCGTGAGGCGTAACGAGTTGAAAATACTGAAGTTGGGCCTTTATTGCAATCTGGGCACAAAAAACACGTATTGATTACCCAGCAACCTACCCACGCAGAGTAATGGTCTCATCATACTCTCCAATGGTCACACGCGCTTTGTTGTCGCATTCGCCATCACCATAATCGAGCACACGGTCTTGGTAGCCTTCGGGTGTGAGGGTAATGATGCCCTCGGTAATCCAGCGGCAATCGAGTTGCACGCGAAGCGGAGTAGATATCTCTAGAGTGTAGTCAATATCGTTCCTTGTGGTGCCATTCCCGTCACCCGTTATTTCATATACATCATCCGTGATGCCATCCCAGCCCATAAATTGGTTGTTGTTATCGAGGGTGAAAAATCCGGTGTTTTCTCCTTCCACCCAAGTTCTTAGGCGATCTGATTCCCAAGTGATAATTTCTCCATCTGGGGTGGTCACCACACCATTTTCAACTTTCACGGTAAAATTGGTTTGCCCTTGACTGTTTTTGCCATTGTTGGTAGAGGTGCGTGTGCCTTCAATCAAATGATCATTGACATAATAATTATCAGGAGTTAAGGTAATGGCGCTACCTACATTCCGATACCAATCGGTGATGGTGTAAACCAATTTGCCTCTCCTTTCTCTACCATCACGACCTGTGCAATTTTCTTCTCCAAAGTCTACCGTAATTTGAAATGGCCACGGACTGCCCAGTGTGTCAACGGTGATGGTAGCGCAATTGGCATAGGTAGAGTCTTCTTGCTCAGCCGATTCCGAACTTCCTTCAGATTGCGTGCCCAAATCGTCAAAAATTGATTCTGCTAGGGCCTGATCTTCGCTTGCAATAACTTCTTGCTCAATAGGGTCTTCTTCTTTGTCGCGGTTACAACTCAAAGTAACGATGGAAATTAGTGCGATGGCAGTAATTGAGAGGTACCTCATAATCAATTTCTTTTATCTAAAGATAGTATGGAATTTTTGTAAACCGTTATTTACCAGACGATCGAATTCCAAGTGTTTGAATAAGCCCTCGCTCGCCCCATTGAAAGGAGTCAATAAGGGAAACAAGGCCAAAGCACACCAGAATTCCAATAGCGCTTCCGACCACAATGTCCTCGAAGAAGTGTTGGCTTAGATATACACGACTATATGCGGTAATCAAAGCAAAACCGTAGCAAACCAATTGCACCCATTTTTTTTTAAAGGCATATGCTCCAAATAAAAATAAAGCAAATGCGGCAGTGGCATGGCCAGAAGGAAAGGAGTGAGCAGAGTGCATAGTCACACCTTCAATCAAATGCAAATCAGCAAGGCCGTCAAACAGTTTTATAGGCCGAAAGTGATCGTCAAAAACTAGGCGTTTCAGCATTTGAGTAGTGATGCCAGAGAGTGCAATTCCAGCCAAGCCCGCAACCCCGAGCCTCACGCGGTGTAACAAGGCGAGAAAAACCACAATTCCGATAAACCAACCTTCAGCAAGTTGCGTGGCAAATCGGAAGAAGAAATCAAAAAAGGAATTGTGGAATTGATTAAACCATAGATGCAAGTCGAGCTTCTCGTTGAGCGCGATAACAGTTAATGATGCAATGAGCACAGGAATGTGCAGACCAATAAAGACCCTCACACGGAGCAAGGCTTCTTTCATCGCTGAGCTTCAAATATTTTAGGTCGAGCCAACCCCCATTTTGTCAATCGATACATCAGCGACCAATAGAGAACGCCAAGGCCATATTTACTGCTTCGGGCAAAATTGATGGATGAAGCCTCTTCAAAATACTTGGTGGGGCAGGTCACTTCACCGATTTCAAATCCCGCATAAAACACTTGACATAACATTTGATTATCGAACACGAAATCGTCAGAATTTGCTTCGAAATTGATCGTTTCTAAAATGTCTCTTGAGAAAGCACGGTAACCCGAATGGTATTCACTAAGCTTTTGTCCAATCAATATGTTTTGAGTGAGTGTTAAAAAACGGTTTGCGATATACTTGTACATCGGCATTCCACCGCGAAGCGCTCCCTTGCCGAGAATACGACTGGCCAATACAGAGTCATAGAGGCCATTGGCTATGATGTGCGCGATTGATGGAATAAGTAATGGAGTGTATTGATAGTCGGGATGAACCATGATGGTGATGTCTGCTTCAAGTTCTAGCGCCTTTCGATAGCACGACTTTTGATTTCCACCGTAGCCAAGGTTTTTCTCATGGGTAATTACGTGTTTGATGCCAATTTCTGTGGCAAGCACAGCAGTTTTGTCTGAGCTTTTATCATCCACGAGTACTACATCGTCCACAATATCAAACGGAATTTCATCGTAGGTCTTTTTCAGTGTTTTTTCTGCATTGTATGCAGGCATCACCACTACTACTTTTTTGCCGTTAATCATTCCGCGAAAATAAGGCAATCATCCAGCCCAACTGTCTCGGTCGAGGCTACGATATTGGATGGCCTCTGCCAAGTGTTCGGGGAGAATGGCCTCTGACTCTGCTAGGTCTGCAATGGTTCTAGAAACTTTAAGAATACGGTCATAAGCCCGTGCCGAAAGACCGAGGCGTTCCATAGCTCTTTTTAGCAGTGCTTGTCCTGCTTGATCTATTTCACAATGTTGATTGATCATTTGTTTGGTCATCTGCGCATTGCAATAGATGCCTTTGTTTTTTTCGAACCTAGCCTCCTGTAGTAACCGAGCTTTCATCACGCGATCTCTCACATGTTCACTAGGCTCGGCAGGTCGTTTGTCGCTCAATTCGTCAAATTTCACAGGAGTCACTTCAATGTGAATATCAATTCGGTCGAGCAGCGGTCCACTGATTTTATTCAGGTAATTCTGAACTACACCAGGGGCGCACACACAGTCCTTTTCGGGGTGGTTGTAATACCCACAAGGGCAAGGGTTCATTGAAGCAATGAGCATGAATGAGGCGGGATAGTCTACTGAGAACCGAGCTCGACTTATGGTTACTTTACGTTCCTCCATGGGTTGACGCATCACCTCCAAAACAGTTCGTTTAAACTCAGGTAACTCATCAAGGAATAAAACACCATTGTGCGCTAGGGAAATTTCTCCAGGCTGAGGAAAGCCACCTCCGCCTACAAGCGCCACATCACTGATGGTGTGGTGGGGAGAACGAAAAGGGCGGCCTGTGACAAGCCCTGTTTCATCGCCAAGTCGTCCAGCTACGGAGTGGATTTTGGTGGTTTCAAGCGCTTCGTGCAAATTCATTGGGGGCAAGATGGTCGGGATTCTTTTGGCCAGCATGGTTTTGCCTGCACCAGGCGGGCCAATCAGGATGGCATTATGGCCACCCGAAGCAGCGATTTCAAGTGCGCGCTTGATGTTTTCTTGACCTTTTACATCACTGAAATCAACCAGAAAGTCATTGAGGCGATTATAAAATTCTTCACGTGTATCCACCACCGTTGATTCTATGGCTTTTTTGCCATCAAAGTGATCGATGACCTCTTTTATGTTTTCTGCGCCCAATACTTCTAGGTCGTTTACAATTGCGGCTTCTAGCTCATTTTGCTTGGGTAGAATGATGCCCTTAAACTTTTCTTTACGCGCTTGAATGGCAATGGGTAAAACGCCTTTGATTGGTCTCAAGCCGCCATCCAGCGCCAATTCGCCCATAATGACGTATTCACCAACATTTTCAGATTGCATTTGGCCAGAGGCAGCCATAATACCAATGGCTAATGTGAGGTCGTATGCCGAACCTTCTTTTCGGATGTCGGCAGGGGCCATGTTAATGGTGATTTTTTTCCCTGGTATTTTATAGCCTGTGTTGTTCAGAGCAGCATCAATGCGATGCTGGCTTTCTTTCACCGCGCTATCCGGAAGTCCTACCAGAGAAAAATTTATTCCCTTGTCAATATTGACTTCAACGGTAATGGTAGTAGCATCTACGCCTTGAACAGCGCTTCCGAAGGTTTTTACGAGCATGGGCCGAGGGTATGGACGTGCAATGTAATAAACGCCATTGGAAAGAAAGCTATGCCGCCAAATCTCTGCGCTTTACCATGCGTGATCCAGAGTCTGTAAGTCTAGCTTGGTATGTAGCGCGGTCATGTTCGATGTAACCATTGACGCGCAAATAGCTGATTAGCTCCAGGCCATATTGCTTACTAAAACCCAAGGCATAAGCCACATTGAGCAAATCAGCTTGTGGGTGTAAACTGCCTTCGGTTCTGTGCTTGAGCGCTTCGAGCAGCAATTTGCAATCGTGGAGGCGTTGTTCTGATTTTGTCATGGTTGATTCCGTACCGATCAAAGTTAGACGAACCACCCGGCAAATTATTGCTATGACTACATCAGTTATTCACGGGTTTTGAACGTCAGAATTTAGATATTCCTTCTTCCAACCAATCTACGTAAAAGTCGATGTTTGGGTCGTATGCGGTGCTTCCATTCAACGGCTCGAGATTGTCGTGACCAACCAAAATGTACTGAGGTTGTGCGTTTGATCTAAAATGCTTGATTTGAAAATCGGCCCACTTATTTCCAATTGTTTTGACCTTTTTGCCTGTTTCTTCAGAAGTGTATTGCTCGTCATCGGGAAGCTCGGTTTTTTCATCTACATAAAGTGAGATGAGCACCACATCTTCCTGTAAAATCTTCAATACGCGAGGGCTACTCCACACCTGCTCCTCCATCTTCCTGCAGTTTACACAAGCCCATCCCGTAAAGTCCAGCAAAATGGGCTTATTGACCGTTTTGGCATACGCCAAACCCTTTTCATAATCATGAAAACAATTCAATCCATGCGGACAATGCGCTGGATCTGCTCCATCTGGAATAGAGGCGTCACTAGTATGTCCTCCTGCAATAGCATTGGACCCGCCACCCCCAAAACCGTTCGGGGCTTCACTGTAAAACATAGGCGGTGGGAACCCACTGATCAGTTTCAATGGAGCGCCCCATAATCCAGGAATGAGATAAATGGTGAACACCAAGAATACCAAGGCCATTAATGTTCTACCTACCGATAGTCGATCCAAGGGTGAGTCGTGTGGCATTCGAATAAAGCCGAGCAGATAGAGCGTAAGCATTGCCGAAACAGCAATCCAGATAGCTATAAAGACTTCTCTTTGGAGCAACCCAGCCTGAACAACTAAATCAGCATTGGATAAGAACTTAAATGCAAGGCCTATTTCCAGAAACCCAAGCACCACCTTCACAGAATTGAGCCAACCACCAGATTGAGGTAGCGAATTAAGCCATCCTGGAAATGCAGCGAAAAGACCAAACGGAAGTGCCAAGGCAAGTGAGAAGCCGCCCATGCCAACGAGCGGGCCAGCAACACCACCATGTACTGCAGCTTCAACAAGCAGCGTGCCTATAATAGGCCCAGTACAGCTGAATGAAACTAACGCTAAAGTGAATGCCATAAAGAAAATTCCTACAAAGCCACCTTTACCTTCCGCGGCAGCCACCTTATTCACAAAGCCAGAGGGAAGGGTTATCTCGAAAGCTCCGAGAAAGGATATTGCAAAAACAATCAGTAATACAAAAAAGGCGAGATTGAACCACACATTTGTAGATAGTGCATTCAAGGCGTCAGCACCAAAAATGATGGTTATTAAAAATCCAAGCAAGGTGTAAATACCAACAATAAATCCACCGTAAATCCAAGCATTGGTAATGCCTGCGGCACGGGTTTTACTCTGTTTTGTAAAGAAACTCACCGTCATTGGAATCATTGGAAAGACGCAAGGCGTGAGTAATGCCGCAAAGCCTCCAATAAAACTCAGAAAGAATATTCCCCAGAGTCCACCTTCCGACTCTTCCTCTTCTTCACCTCCTACTGACTCAGTTGACGAACTAGAATCAGAGGCTCCGTCTTCCTCAGGAACTTCTGTTGACACCGATCCATCTGCATAGAGATAAAATTCAATCGATTCGGGAGGGAGACACTTTTCAGCATCACACATCATGTAGTACACTTCTCCCTTAACAGGTTTTTCATTATTGATTTTCAGGCTTTGGGATAAAACGAGGGATTCTTCGTAAAACTCTAAATCCATCATGAAATTTGGATCATACTCCGCGTGCAGCTCTCCCGATTCGGAGACCATTCCAACCAATTCATAATCACCTTCCAAGATGTTGAGCTCTGTGCTGACGGGCCCATCACCTTCAATGGGGTTGATGCTGTAAATGTGCCAACCTTCATCAATCGACCCTGTAGCGTTGAGGGTGATTATATCGCCATCAACGGTTGTCGAAAACTCCCAAGATGCTGGATCGAGGATGCCGTTGTTTTCCTCCTGTGACTCTTTATCGGCTGACGCGTCTTCGTCACTCTCTTCTTGTGTTTTGTCTGCCGATGGAGCCGCTTCAGTTGCGGGGTTTGGCCTACCAACGGGCTTAATAGCAGCTTCAATGTCAAAAGCAAAATCGAGGTATTCTGGAGGTAAGCACTTGGAGTCATCACAAGTCATGTAGGTGAGCTCACCCGATATTTTAGCGAATGGTTCTGTAAGCTTCACGCGCTGCTTTAGGGTTGTTTTACCTTCAAACCATAGTAGCTCCATTTCAAAGTTTGGGTCGAACTCTTTGTGTGGTTTAGGCTCAACAATTCCTCCTACCAATTCAGCTCCTGATATCGACTTGAAGTCGAAATAGGTAGGGATGGGGCCAATGCCATCCTCAATAGTGGTGGAGTAAACGTGCCATCCGTCTTCAATGGTGGCCGTGAAGTTTAGAATGGCATGCTCATCGCCATCCAACACATGCGAAAAACTCCATTTCACAGGATTGTATACCTGCGCAAACAAGTGGTTCGTAAGGAATAAGGTTAGAAAAAGAAACTTCGTAGCTAACTTCATTTGCTTGAATTTACAAGGAGGCGAAAGTAGTGAAACCCCCTACCTGCTGTGCTAAAAGCATTGAGTTTGTTTGGAGTCTTACCAAGAAGAAATTTAAGGTTGATTTGCATTTTTTGATTTTCTAGAAATCCCTATTTCACAGGAACAATCTTTGCTAAATTCGTGCTCCCAATTCGGCAAAAGCGATTGATCACTTATAGAATGCCGCAAAATGCCCAGGTGGCGGAATTGGTAGACGCGTTGGTCTCAAACACCAATGCCTTCGGGCGTGCCGGTTCGACCCCGGCCCTGGGTACATCAAATGAAAAGGCTTGTCAACCGACAAGCCTTTTTTGTTTTGCAAGAGAGTCTTCTCGGGCCTTTAAATTTCATGAATTGAGCAAACATTAACAGGTTTAAATTCAGCCAGATTTCAACCGATAACTCTGCTTAAAGAATGGACTAAATAAATTGCAATTCAGAGGTTTGCGTCACCGATGAGATAACTACATTTGCCACCCTTTTGGAAAAACGCAACCATGTCTACAGAAGTTAAAATTTGCGCAGGTACGGCCACTCAGGTTTTAGGTGAAAAAATTGCCTCAGCCTATGGGATTAGCTTGGCTAACGTAAACATACTGAGGTTTAGCGATGGGGAGTTTCAACCATCGTTTGAAGAAACAGTGCGTGGGTGCGATGTTTTCATAGTCCAAAGCACTACTCCACCAGCGGACAATCTATTGGAGTTATTGCAAATGGTAGATGCGGCCAAAAGGGCATCAGCAAAGAATATCATTGCAGTAATGCCATATTTTGGATATGCACGACAAGACCGAAAAGACAAGCCTAGGGTAAGCATTGGTTCCAAACTGGTCTCCAACTTGCTTGGAGCTGCGGGCGTAACCAGAGTTATGACCATGGATCTCCACGCAGATCAAATTCAAGGGTTTTTCGAAGTGCCAGTAGATCACTTGTTTGCCTCGACTATTTTCTTGCCATACCTCCAAAGCTTAGAGCTTGACAACCTAATTATGGCTGCCCCAGACACTGGGGGTACCAAGCGTGCCAATGCCTACGCAAAGCACTTGAATTGCGACTTAGCTATCTGCTATAAGCAGAGAAAAGTGGCAAACAAGGTTGATTCAATGACGGTGATTGGCGATGTAGAAGGAAAAGATGTGGTGCTTGTGGATGACTTAATTGATACTGCAGGAACACTCACAAAATCAGCAGAGATGATGATGGAACATGGCGCCAAATCGGTGCGTGCCATGATCACCCATCCCGTATTGAGCGGCCCTGCGTATGACAGGATAAACGACTCCATTCTTACTGAATTGGTGGTTACGGATACCATTCCATTGAAGCAAGAATCGGACAAGATAAAGGTACTGAGCGTGGCAGATTTATTTGCGAACACCATGCGCAGTGTCGTTAGTTACCAATCCATTAGTTCGCAATTCATTATTTAATTTTTAATCACGAATCGAATGAAAACGATCGAAATCAACGGACATTTGCGAGAGTCATTAGGCACGAAAAATGCCAAAGCACTGCGCAGAGAAGGTCAGGTTCCGTGCGTTGTGTATGGGGGTGAAAAAAACATTCACTTCTGTGCCGATGAACGAGAACTCAACAAATTGATTTACACGCCAAACGTGTATCAAATAAACCTTGACTTGGATGGTCACAAGGTAAGCGCAGTTATGCGTAATCCTGAATTCCACCCAGTTATGGACAACCTATTACACCTCGATTTTATCGAAGTGCAAGCAGGAAAGCCTACCACAATGCGAATTCCTGTTACAATCACAGGAAACTCAATTGGTGTGAAAAATGGGGGTGTCCTTAGACACAACGCTAAAAAACTACTGGTAAGAGGCTCAATAGACAACATTCCGGACGAGATAACCATCGATATTACTCCAATGAGAATCGGTCACTCTAAGAAGGTAGGAGATCTCGATATACCAAACCTTGATATACTTGAGTCAGACAATCGAGTAGTAGTTGCTATCAAGACTTCTCGTAAAGCTATTGCTGATGAAGAAGCAGAAGAAGGCGAAGAAGGCGAAGATGGAGCAGAAGGCGAGACTTCAGAAAGTGGTGATGGCGAGGAAAAAGCCGAAGCTTCTGAGGAATAAACCTTCTATCGATGAAGTATTTGATTGTTGGCCTCGGTAATATTGGCGAAGAATACGCAGATACGAGGCATAACATTGGATTTAAAGCATTGGACGCACTTGCAAGTGCGTCCAATGTTGTTTTTAGCCCTGCCAGATTAGGAGACCGAGCGTTGATAAAGCACAAGGGAAGATCACTGATACTTGTAAAACCAAGCACATTCATGAATTTGAGTGGAAAGGCGGTGAACTACTGGATGCAGGAAGAAAAAATTCCCATAGAGCGATGTTTGGTGATTACGGATGATATTGCCCTGCCCTTCGGCAAGCTTAGGATTAGAGCCAAAGGAAGTGCGGGCGGTCATAATGGGTTAAAAAACATTGAAGCTGTTTTGGGTTCATCAGCCTATCCAAGGATGCGTTTTGGCGTTGGATCCGATTTCCCAAAAGGCGGACAAGTGCAGTATGTGCTTGCCCCTTGGACAAAAGAAGAAAACGATGCACTTCCAGAGCGCCTCTCCTTAATGGGTGAGGCCATACAGTCGTTTGCCACAATTGGCCTGGAACGAACCATGAATTTTTTCAATAATAAATAGAGCAGCGATGTTTAAGAAAAACAAAATGCTGTCGATCGTTGGGTTCACTTTTGCTATGACTATAGGTGTCTGGTGGGACAAACCTTGGCAGGAAGGTTCGTCTATTGGTCAACAAACTGTAATGGTCATAAGCATCGTTTCTGGTATACTTACCATTTACTATTTGGCAAAAGCACTGCGTGATGGTACCTATGGTGAATGATTTTGGGCATCCAATGCAAGGTTATTGCGTCCAGCTTTGAAATCAATGGCTTAAAGGCTAATTTCGAACAGATTAATTTCGATACAAATGAAAAAAGTGCTATTCATCTTATCCATCTCAGTGATGACCCTCTCGGCATGGGCACAAGACCCAATTTATGTTTACGTTGATGAAGACATTCAGAATGGAGACACTCTAAGAACTTTTTCTGTGGATGATTTCTATTGCGAGAAACTCATAGACTTTTGGACTTCTGAGTATGGTACACCAACGGGTGCAGGTTCAGGAACACTGAAGTGGACAGGAGTTAGCATCCAAGGAATTGGGAATAACCTATCGATTAAGGCTAATGATGGTGCCATGGCCTTTGATGGTCAAAATTGGACGCACCTCACCTTTATTGATGCTGCAGATATGGAAACAAAGCTTTCGCATGATCCTGCTCGATACCGCAAAATGTATTTTACGGTAATCAAGGGGAATAAGAACATAATAAAAACGGAGGCCAAAGAGCAATTGATGATTTCCATTGCAGAGGAGGTCATGCTCGATCCTAACTAATTATTTTGACCGATTTTCGCCTGTGATTAGAAACGGTGCGAAACAGGGTTAAAACAATAAAAATTAAGGCGCTCAAAGCTCTATCAGAAGCTTTTGGCGCCTTTTCTTTTTTCATTCAGGGTAGAATGGACATCGACCCAAAGTCGCTGTGGTTTGATCCAGCATTCAATGCTAAGCATGGCGGGTTTTTTGTGTCCGAAGAAGCTGTTCGTGCATTGCCAAAACTTCCGATGCACGATTTGGTTCGGAGAGATATGCTCCTCCTACTTTGTCGTAGTATAGAGGAAAGAAATGTGGCTGGAGCGGTGGCTGAGCTTGGAGTGTATCGTGGGGAGACAGCCAAACTTTTTCACCATTATTTGCCTGAGCGCAAACTCTATTTGCTTGACACGTTTGAAGGCTTTCCAAAAAAGGCGGTGCAAGAAGAGAAAGATGCGACTGGGTTTGAAACTGGGGTAAAACACTTTTCTGATACGGCACCTGATCTTGTAATCCAACATATTGCTCCGCTGAATGACAACATAGTCGTATTAAAGGGGTTCTTCCCAGATTCTGTAACCTCGGACATTAAATCAGAAAAATTTGCCCTGGTGCACCTTGATGCTGATTTGTATCAACCCACAAAGGCAGGCTTAGAAATTTTTTATCCAAAACTGAATCCTGGGGGAATAATAATCGTGCATGATTATAATGCATGGTTGGGTGCGCGAAAGGCGGTGGATGAATATTGTTCATCAAACCAGCTGATCCCAATTCCGATGCCAGATAAAAGCGGTTCTTGTATAATAGTGAAGAACGAATTTTAAATGAAAACGGAGCAACCTAACATCTTTCAATCTGAGGTGTGCGACCAACTTGTGAAGCGTATCAATGCCTCAAGCGGGGAGAGTAAACCGCTTTGGGGCAGCATGAACGTTTGTGAGATGATGGCGCATTGCAGCTTGGTTTTTTGAATTTAACAATGGCCAACGAGAGGCATCTGTAAGCCCAATAATGAAACTCTTTCTCAAGCCAATGATGCGCAGCGTAATCATAGGGCCAAAAGCTTATAAGAGAAATGCACCCACTGCTCCCTACTTTAAGGCGGTTGATGTTCATGATTTTGAGTTAGAGAAACAAAGGCTCTTGAATAATGTATCTCAATATTCAACAGGAGGTAAAGAAAAAGCCGAGTGTATAAACCATGCATGGTTGGGTAAACTCAGATCTACGGAATGGAGTTGGGCGATGTATAAACATCTTGACCATCATTTAAAGCAATTTGGAGTTTAACCGATTCCGCCAAAGAAGAAATCCATCGATGTGGCTGCCGTAAAAATCGATCAATATTGGGATCCACATATCATAGCTGAACTTAATGGTCAACACGTGCGCATTGCCAAGCTTAAAGGGGAGTTTGTTTGGCATAGTCACCAAGATGTAGATGAGTTGTTTTATGTATTAAGCGGTGAGTTAACCATTGAATTTAGGGATGGTAATGTAAAGTTGGCTGAATGGGAGATGATAACTATACCAAGCGGGGTAGAACACAGACCCGTGACTGAGCAAGAGACACTCGTTTTGCTTTTTGAGCCAGCAGACACGGTAAATACGGGAAACGCTCAACCCAATGAATTGACTCGAAGTCAATTAAAAAAACTCGATTAAAAAGTATAGTTAACCGTCCCGATAAAATTTCTTCCTGGAGCTGAAATCCCGGAGGAGTAGGGGCGGTAGCGCAAGTCTAATATGTTTTCGATGGAGGCCGTGACTGAGAAATTGGTTTTAATCTGATACGATGCGTGTGCATCGATAATCGCCCATGCTGGTGAATATGGGTTTCCATTATCATCTGCGGCATAGATAAAGTCTTTTGATCGCTCAGAGGGAGCCAAATTCTCGTATGATACCTCTCCATTAAACTGCGAAATGAGGGACGCTCGAAACTTATTGTTATTGTAGGTCATTTCTGCCTGTCCAAAGATTGGAGGTACATGCCTAGAAGGAGCTTGTGACCCATCATCCAATTCTTCTACTCCGTTTTGATAATTAAATCGCCCGTTTACTGTTATGTGCTTCCATAGCTTTAGCTCGAAGCCCGTCTGTATTCCACATATGGTAGCCTGAGCTGCGTTTTGAATGGATTGGACTTGGCTCAACTCTCCGCCATACATTACGCTGTCTGCTCCGTTTAGGGTGGAGTTTCTGCGCACCATAGCATTATTGAGCCAAGTGTAAAAGAGTGTGGCATCAACTTTTATTCGCTCACCAAAGATTTTGG
>Ga0222718_10003909_pt1 | contig 12587 bp, 14 predicted proteins | sample C33_27DmetaG_FD_165045 | JGI IMG/M metagenome (GOLD analysis project Ga0222718, IMG submission 165045) | Estuarine water microbial communities from San Francisco Bay, California, United States - C33_27D | ecosystem: Environmental > Aquatic > Marine > Unclassified | place: USA: California... | reverse complement strand
TTCCACCTCATTGGCACCTGTCTCTTCCATCTCGTTGGCATCTACCTCGTCCACCTCGTTGGTGCTTGTCTCTTCCACCTCATTGGCACCTGTCTCTTCCATCTCGTTGGCATCTACCTCGTCCACCTCGTTGGTGCTTGTCTCTTCCATCTCGTTGGTGCTTGTCTCTTCCACCTCATTGGCACCTGTCTCTTCCATCTCGTTGGCATCTACCTCGTCCACCTCGTTGGCATCCACCTCGTTGGCATCCACCTCGTTGGCGACTGTCTCTTCGGTATCGTCTGTCTCATCGGCACCAGTCTCTTCAGCCTCATTGACATATGTGTCGCCCGGTAGCGTGTGAACGACAGAAGCAAACAACAAGTTCCATACATTTCCAAATGCCATTTCACGTGTCTCTTAAAATGTGTCTCTTCAAATGTGGCTCTTCAAAAAACACATTTGATTTGTATTGATATTAGAAAAATAAAAAATGATTGTGATTATATTGTTAAATAACAATGCTGTCGGAAAAAGCAAAACATTTCGAAAATCTTTACAATGATTGGTTTGAGAACAAAAATGAGAACACAAAATATATCATAGATAATTATTTTGATGACATCAAATTCATATTCGAATGTAACACAGTTGATTTTCATAAATATAACAAAAAAGTGAAAATAGGCGCAATAATTGCATTTGATCAACTTCCTGGTAAATTGGCTGAACTGTACGAAATAAATAATAATGCTTATAAAAAAATATATTCAAAACTTGCAGCAGAGATATCATCTACATTTATTTATAAAAACTTCGAAAAAAACGATGACGTAAATATTCGTGAATGGTATTACATTTTAATGCCATTTGTTAACATCAATGATAAACAAAATATACAAATATCTCTTGATATTATAAGATTGATGTATCAAAATCCATATATTTCAAGAAATGACAAAGATTTATGTGAAAAATTTATATCACTTTGTCATACAAAAATAAAAACAAGTAATATTTGATAAGGGTGGAAAAAATGATTATTTTCAACATTTTTATAATATCGTTATTTAGCAAATAGTATTATAAAAATTATTTTGTTTGGAAAAATATGAAAGATGTTTTAGTATCTACTGATATTATTGATGGATATTCAAAATTTGTCGATCAAATCATGAAGTCAAATGCTTTATCAAATTCTGATAATCAAAAAGATTATATATATTCATTTTATAATAATCCACAATCGAAAGATGATAAACGATCCAATGATGATAAACAATTGAAAGACGCTCAAGAGTTCAAAACAATATATTGCTTGGGGTTTGTTAAACTTCCTTGGTTTCGCAGAAAAGAACTCACTGTATCTCAATCAATAAGCTCATTTCGAAATAAAGATTTGAGTTTATCAATGAGAATGAAAAAAGTTTTCATAAATTTAACTGATTAAATGTCGTGTTATTGAACCTATGTTTTTAATCGATCCATTAATTTCATAATATTTAATTTCAAATCATCTAAACTACCGTTATTATCTATTGTATAATCGGCCATCCATTGCTCTAAATTCATACTTTCTCTTGATTCAAATGGAAGATAATTGCTGCGATCTACCCAAATTGAATAGTCAAACACCTTATTTTTTTTCAATGCAAAGAATTCATTTTTGTTTCTTAAACCAGAGTATATATTATACATTTTTAATATCTCTCTACCAAGTCGTGAATCATCACTTTTATTATATTCACGTATAGCATTATACCATTCTGTTCTATGATTGAACCTGTCATTGTAACAATCGTTTTCGTCTTTATAATTGTATTTATCTTTAAGCAAATCGAAAATAAAATGTTTTGAACAAAATCTACTACTTGATTCAAAACTAAGATCATATTTTTCTTGTAAGAATTCACACACAGTATCTTTTCCATGTCTACCGTGACCAATAACAAGTAACTTCATTAAAATTGGTTAATGAATATATTCAATTGATACATAAAAAATGAGGAATATACTAAAAACAAAATTTTGGTTCGCACAAAAAAAATAAACTTAATACATAAGTTCATATCGATATCTATAATTAAAATGTTTCCAATCTACATTTCTAAGTACTATTTGATTCTGTTCTGGTAAATTATCAAAATAGTACCATTGTTTTTCTTTTGGATCCCAGCGTGCGCCAGATATCATTGCATATCTCTTGAATTCATATGGCACTTGTTCGCTGTTCAAATACTTTTTATTTGGTTTTTGTAAAGACATATAGTTTAATTTCATAACATTTCCAAGTGACACTTTTCCAGTATAATATAATTGTTTCTTTTCCTTATCCCATATTGCACCCAACTCTTGTGCTTTTTTTATATTGTATGGTTTAACCTCAAAATAAACTTTGTAATCTTGTAATTTTTGTAATCTTTCACCGAAAGGAATAGCGATACACCTTGTTCTACTTTCATTCAAACGTTCAAACATTCCACAATCTTTTTCAGTCAGTTTAGGTTTTTCTGGTATCACTGCCTTGCATCGACCTGTTTTATAGTTGCATCTTCTTTCCAAACCTGTCGTAGTCAAAAATTTGGAACAGTCTTCTTTACAAAGCTTCTTTTTCACTAATTTAGGCGACACTTTTGGAGATACTTTAGGTGACACTTTTGGAGATGCTTTAGGCGACACTTTAGGCGACACTTTTGGAGATACTTTAGGTGACACTTTTGGAGATGCTTTAGGTGACACTTTAGGTGACACTTTAGGCGACAAATAAGGACTGTCTTTACTGGTTATTTTTTTACATCTTCCAGTTTTTGTATTGCATTTCTTGCCAATTTCTTGACAATTTGTTTTACATTTCTTAACAATATTAATCATGTTATTTCTATATATTCAACATATTATTTTTCAGATCTCTTTTATATTGATTAAAAGAAAAATATTTATATATATATAGAATATGGATAGAAGTTTCACAGTGTCAAGCTCGAGTATCAAAGAAAGTGGTGGAAGATATATATCTAAAACACCTTCCGCTGCTGCTAAAAAAGCCGCATCAAAACTTTTTGCAAAAAAAGATAAAGATGCAAAAAACAAAACAAATAGTGTTAAATTTGATTTAAGAGAGTCAACTCGTGGTTCTGATAAAAAAGTTTATACATATACTGCTGTTCGTGAAAAATTACCAAAACAAACAACACGTGTTATCAATGGTGTCGAAATCGTAAATAAATATAAAATCGTTCTTAAATAAACAATCGATAGTATCCTAAATGGTTAAAAAACGAATCAGAAATTACAAACCTTGTTTATTATTATATCGAAAATATACTTTCTTATTTTTGGAATATCGACAGTTTTGAAGTCATTATTTGTAGGAAATCTATCTAAAAACAGTAAATAAGCTATATTCATTAATGTAAATATTCCACAACTTGTAATATCAGTCCTTCCTTGTTTTGGAAGATTTTCTTGAGTATATATTGGTTCATATTCGATATTTGGATCATATCCTTGAAGTGTCCATAATATTTTAAGATTATCGAAAACATTTTCATTTACATGATGATAAGGATCTAATATATAAATTTTCTTTTCTTTTGGCACGAACATACTGAAAATCCAATGTTCATTATCAAGATTAACAGGTAAAATAATTTTCTTATTTTTTAAATTTCCCTTCAAAAGTTTGAGATAACCATCTTTAAAACCATGTAAATTATCATTGTTATCCATTGCAAGGACAAAATGATAATAAAGTTCAGAATTCAATATAATATAGGTTTTATTTGAAATTTGTTCCTGTATATAATTGATATACATATTTATGATTGCACTTGTGATAAGTTCCTTATTTTGCAATGATTCAAAATCTTCAATGTCTGCAAAGAAAGGTATTTCTTGCATTTTAGAAGATGATTCACATGATCTTTCATTATTCTGTTTTAATTTTTGAATATTTTTTCTATGAATAACATTTATATCAGGTATTTTCCAAAAATCCATATTTACATTACGTTGAGTGTTTGTAGACATTTTCTATAATTTTACAACAAAATAATTAGGTAAATTTAATTTAATCTTTTATTTTGGATCAAGAGTGTAAAAATATACATTTTTGATGAAAAAATGAATAAAATATTTTGAAGTTTGATATCAAAAATGAACACCAATACTGTATTGTTATATAGTATTCCTTCAGAAATTGTAATATATAATATTATACCCAATATTGGTATAGAAGGTATCGTGAAGTTTTCAAAAGTAACCAAAATATTTCACAAACATAGAAATAAAATATATTCCTATTTCATAATAAATGATCGTTTTCTGAATCGTTATATTAAGTTCTTTCATATAAATCTTATACGCACAATATCAGAGAGCTCGTTTTCATACAATCATTTTGATGAAATATATGATTTTATCAAATATGGAGGGAAAAATAAATTTAAAAATAAATTTGAAATTGCAGCTAAAAAAGAACAAAATCATATCAATAATACATTCATTATATTTAAATTATTGAAGTGTTCCGTTGATAGCCAAATTTCTAAAAAAGAAGTTAATCGAATTAAAAGCACAAAAAATACAATCTTTTGCAACATGTTATCATATTTTGAATCAATGTATTTTTCCAGAAACACAAGTAATCATTCATATACTTCCTTCTTGAAAAATGAAAATACTTTTTGGGAAAGATCAAATATAAATCTTTACAACATTTGCGAGAATATAAATCTTATGTATAATGAAAAGAATTCCGATATTTTCGAAAATAATTTGCTAAATTTTAACAACGCTATTGTAAGTAATAACGGATATAACATCATGTCAACGTCTATTCTCATAGAAAATATATTTAACGATGATTCGTGTCCTATCAAAGTTTCTATATTTGCATACTACACCATATTCAAATATTTGAATTACATGTTTCATTCTAAACTTGAAAAAGGTTTCATAAACAATACAAAATTTACGAATTCCTCCATCAAAACTCTTGAAGGTTACGAACAAAGTTTTCATTCAATTTATAAACATTTTGTTTCTGTATCCTTTCAAAAAAACATTTTACAAGAGATATCATTATATAAACAAAATATTGAAAATAAAATTTAGAATAATCAAATCAAAATACATAAATAAAAAAAAGGCAATATCATACCTTTTTTTATTTATGTATTATCCATATGCAACAAAGTTTTTTATTGATAAATATCAATTAATTCTGTTCCTTCGTCAATAATTGTTTCATTCTTATTGGATGCAAAGTAAGCAATACATTCATCTCGTGTTGGAAGTGCCCCGATTACAAGACTGTTATCATAGTCACTTTTTGTAATACAACCGATAATATCACATCGCTTCAATCCTTTGACAAGAGGTAATGTCAAAGTAAGATTGATACCACCGTACAACATTGTAAGTGTATAATTGACAATTTCTAACGGGTTATCTCCTTCAAAATGTACTGAAACACGATGTAAGGCATGTACCCACGAATTGTCTTCTTCTCCGTTATTGCCATTTTCTTCCGTATTCATCGCATTTGCAAGCCTTTGTCTGAACACTTCCCTCGGTTCTTGATCTGGAGAATTAAATGTTTCTGGAATGTCACAATAAAATATTGTGTCCATAACAATCGCATTATTGAACTCCCTATTTTCAATCGCAGTAATAATTGCCTGTTTTCTCCTTCTTGTGGAATCAGGGCCTCTTGCTTGTGGAGACATTACTGGTCGTCCTCTGCGTCCACTAGCAGGACTTTGATCTGCAATATTCAGATTTGCCACGTCTGGGAGAGGAACATGAATTGAATCTGGTATCCATCTCTGCTTACAATCGTTACAAAGACAATGCCCGCATGGTAAAAATACATACACATGCGTTTCATCTTCTGTCATGCATACAGGACATCTAAACACGTCTGGAAATATTCTCAAGGTATTGGTGGGAACATTGCGACATGTTGGACATCCTCTTTCTTGATTGGAAAGATGAAATCCATCGTCGTTATCCTCTCCATATTCTCCTTCTTCAGATTCTGATATATCACGAACAATTTCAGGAGATCGTGTAGATCTTTCAGGATTTCTCCGTAGAGGCATGACGTGTTTTCCCTGACGAGATTTTTAGAAGAGACCTTTAGACAGTTTTATACGAGACTAAAAATATTTTTTCAGTTTTTATTACGTTTCCAATGAAAATTTAGAAAATGTAATGACAGTTTATGAATATTCTGACAATATATATTCCATGTTAAGGAATTTATCGACATCACCATTTTGTTTTTGGATTTTATTTTCCTGATTCATATTTTGTTTATTGGTTTTATTTTGCAAATTAATCATTTCATCACTCTTACATGTAAAGCAATACTCCTTTTTTCCACCAAGCAATCCAAATGTAGGATATATTTTATTACATTTTATACACATTGGTGTCTTTAAATTTATCATCCCGTCTATTTTGCAATCTCTGCAATATATTCGTTTTCTATCTGCAAAACCAAAGTAAGGTCTCTTGATTTTGCATTTAATACACATAGGATGTTTTAAATCTATCATATTATAACTTTTACAATCTTTACAGTATTTTGGTATTTGCCCTGGTAGTCCAAATATTGGATATTTCTTGAGACAACTTTTGCATTTAGGACTACATAAATTTATCATATCGTGCGATTTACAACCAGCACAATATCTTGGTTTGTCACCAGATAATCCATAGTTCGGTTGTTTTTTAAGACATACAATGCATTTTAAAGTCATGAGTATTATCATCAATAAAAATATTTGATTACATCATTTTTTCAAAATTCAAACAAAAAATGATATAGTTAAATAATATTTCAATAAATTGAAATGAACAAAATATGGAAAAAAATATTTAAATATTTTACACCTTTGCACATTTGAAACGCCGATTTTTTTAAATATATAAATTATAAATAATTTTTTAATGTTTTTCTTCTGTTAGAAGGTTTCTTACTATATTTCTTTGTTCTATTATAAGTTCCTTTAATTATATTCACATATTTTTCTTTTGGTATCTCTTTAATGACTTTTCCTATATTGGTTTTTAATTCTTTGTGTGTTAAACCATCTAATTTTTGTAATCTGGATTTCATCATACTAAAGTAATTTTCTATACTATTTGTAAAATGTTGATAAGGAACTGAATATAATAATTTATTATTTTTATTTAGTGATTCTTTTATTTTTTCATTCCTATGACTACTTGCATTATCTAAAATTATTAACTTATTTTTGTATTTTTTTGTAATATGTTTTTCTAAAAATTCATATAACCTATTAGTATCAATTCCACCTTTTTCAAATAATTCCCAACCTAATACTCCAATATAAGAAATTGCAAATATACCAGTATATTTTTTGAATACTTCTTGTGATTGAGTTTTTATTACACATCTTTTTCCTAATTCACTATAACATTGATGTCTTTTTTGAAGACCGCTTATTGATGTTTCGTCAATACATATAATATCTTCTAATTTATGTTTTTTAATTTCATCATAAAATTCTTTTAATTTTTGATTTATATTAATTTCTTTTCCAAATCGTTTTTTAGGTTCATGTCGTATTTTTGTTATTTTTAAAGTTATATTATTATCAGTAATAATTCTGTTGATATGAAACCTACTTAATTCAATCTCAAATTTATCTTTTAATTTATGCTTTAATTCAGACATAGTTATTGTTTTATTTTTATCTATTTCATCTAATAAAAATTTAACATGTTCTTTATGAACTTTATATGCAACTGGTTTCCTATTTAATCTTTTTATTTCACCTTCCTTTTCATATTTTTCAACCCATCTCATTAAACTTCTTGGACTACATTTAAATATTTTACATACTTCTAATTGTGATTTATCACCAACTAAATAGTATTCAACAGCAGATAATTTATAATCCTCGCTTTTATGTTTTAATGTCATTTATAATTAATATTGTGACAATAAAACATTTAAAATTTTGTTATTATAGTAATTATAATGAATGAAGAAATAGATAAGTTAAAACTTGAAATAGAAGAACTTAAAAATAAAAATAATGAATTAGAAGAAAAACTAAAATCATATACCAATCCAACACGAAATAAAAAATATTATGAAAAAAATAGTGATATTGTAAAAGAAAAAGCAAAAAAATATATGGAAAAAATAAAAGAAACTAATCCAGAAAAATTAAAAGAATGGCGTCATCAAGCATATTTAAATAAAAAAGCAAAATTAAAAGCACAACAAAGCGATAATACATAATTTATAGTTAAGAAACTTGCTTAATTTTTATCCATTTTTTTTGTATTATGATTATTGCTTTTATAAATAATTTCCAATCGTTTTCCCATATTTCAATCAAATTATATCCGCTGTCTTTTATAAAATTTGATTTTTTTAATGTTTTTTCATATAATTCCCCAAATGTTGAACCAACACGAGGATTTACTTTATTTTTATTATATAGTTTTGGGTTCCCATGCCAAAAATCTCCATGAAATTCAAATATTGTATTTATAATTTCTGAATATCCATCTGCTTTGTATCTTGAATTTGGAATAATATATTCACCTTTATTTTGAGCATGGTTAATTTTTACGGAATATTTTATTTCCATATATGATAACCATTCAATACTTATTTTAGAATGTTGATTTGAACATTTAGGACATTCTTTTCCATTTTTATGAATATATGGTAAAATGTCAAACATTCCATGTTTATTACATATAACAGATATTGAAAATGATGAACCCTTCCATTCAACAAATGAATAATCATACTTAGTGCCATACAATTTTATAAATTCTTCATAATATTCTTCATATGTTTTTATCTTAGAATTAGCACTTTTTATTTTTCCACAATTGGGACATCCTTTACCTCGCAAATGATTATTTGGTGAAACATAAAATTCTCCATGTTCATTACATATAACTATTATCTTTGTTGTTGCATTAATATAATCACTTTTTATGTAATTATACAAATTATTATGAACAATATTTGATTTCATTTCAAAATCCTTCTTACATTTTTCTTTTAATTCATTATTTCTTACATTTTTTTCACGACCACATAAACCACATCCGTATTTATAGTGGTTTGAAGGTAATTGTTCAAATTCACCATGTTTATCACATATTATTATAACCTTATCATTTGCTCCAAGATATTTTGTTTTGGAATAGTCATATTTGTTTCCCCAAGTTTGTATAGATTTTTCTATAAAATTGTCTGTATCTAATTTATTATATTGAATATGTGTTTCTTTTGAACATTTTTGACATCCTCTTCCTCTTTTATGACAAGCAGGTCTAATTTCAAACTCTCCGTGAATTGGACATACCACTATAATATTTATATCAACACCTTTCCAAATAACTTTAGAATAGTCATATTTATTTGCATGTATATTAAGTAAATCTTTTTCATATATATTCCAAGGAATTGATATTCTTTCTTTGGTTTTATCGTTTCCGCATTTTCTACAACCTGCTCCTCCAAGATGACTATTTGGTGTTTGTTCAAAATCTCCATGTATTGGACAGAATATTATAATATTTTCTTTTGCTGAAATGTAATTTGATTTTGAATAATCATATTTATTACCATGTAATTCACTTGCTTCCTTTACAAACTTGTCATTTGCTTTTTTAATTCTTTCATTAGCATTCTTTTCTATTCCACATTTTTTACAACCATCGCCTAATAAATGTTTATGAAATGATTGTTCAAATATCCCATGTATTGGACATATTATATTTACTTTTGTATCTCTTTTTAATAATTCTGTTATTTGCGAATAATTATATTTATTATTATGTTTTATATTAGCTTGCTCTATATAATCATAAATTGTTTTCTTTATTGGCATTTAATATAATGTAATAATTATCAATTTATATAATTATATATCATTTTTTATTAATATTTTTAATGCGTAAAACTATTTAAAGATAAAATGTTTAATAATATTACATAGAAATGAAAAAACAAAAACCAAAAGTTAAAGAAAAGAAAAAGGATGAAGAAAAATTTCATTACATGAAAACCAATAAAGATAATATTAAGAATGTTATAAGAGATGAAAATTTATTACCTCTTATTAATGACTTAACAATTAGAACAAATAAAATTGTCATACATTCATATCAATTCTTAAAATTATATTTATTGCATCTTTATGAAAATAATCAACCTTTTCCAGTTTTAGATAAAGAATATATTTCTGATATTTTTAAAGTCATTACAAAAAGAAAATGTAATAGTGGTGGTTATACTGATGAAAATATGCCAGAAAAATTAAGAACTCTTACTGATTTTTATAAAAATCATTATTCATTAACTATTACAGACAATGAAATTCTTTATTATGATAAATTACCATATATACTTGCTTATGAAGCAATTGATATGATTACAAATATTAATAATAATATTCAAGAACATTTTATAGACCATCTTAATAAATATGTCAATATTATTTTTGATGTTAAAAGACAACGTGATGAAATAACAAAGGTAAATAAAGATAAAGAATTAAGAAAGCAATTACATAAAGCATTATATGAAGATATAAATAAAGTTAAGAAAGATTTAGTTTCATTTGATATTTTAACAAGTAATGAAAAATATCATAAATGGATAATAGAACAAAGAATTAAATTATTTCCAAATAAAATAAAGTTTGAAGAAAATAATATTTATTATGAACTTAAATCAAATACACAATACTTTTTACATTCAATGTTTTATATTTGTAATGAATTAGAAAAACTTAACAATGTAAAAATAGAAAAAGAAGAAAAACAAATAAGATTATTTAATGTATTACCATTAAGAACTAATATAGTTCCAAAAAATATTTGTATTGATACTTGTGGTTTAATTAGTAATTTTTTGAGAAATGAAGCAACTAGTGAATATTTAAAAACATACAAAAAAGAAAATAAATATAATGAATTATGGAGTAAATTTTTCAATTTATCAAATAAAGTATTTAAGAAAGGAAAAAAATATACATTCAGTCATATGATTAGAACAGATGGAATTTCAATATGTATTATATTTATTCGTGTAGATGTAAATGGTAAGCCATTATCAAAAACATATCAAAATAAAAAATGTTGTCAAGAAGAAAATATTAATTACATTGACAAAACAGAAATTACAGAAGAAATTAAAAGTATGAAGGTAGTTTGTGCTGATCCAGGTTTGAGTGATTTGTTGTATTTTGGTTCTTATAATGATAAAAACGAATTAGAAACATTTAGATATACACAAAATCAAAGAAGATTAGAAACAAGAAATAAAAAATACAATAAAATTATTGATAAAGTTAATAAAGAAACTTTAATAGATGATAAAAGCATTAAAGAATTAGAAACTACATTATCTAATTTAAACTCAAAAAGTTGTAATTATGAAAAATTTAAATTATATTGTATTGAAAAGAATAGAATAAATAATCAACTTTATAATCATTATGAAAAATCATTCTTTAGAAAATTTAAATTAAATGCTTTTACAAATACTCAAAAAAGTGAAAATAAGATGATACAAAACTTTGAAAATAAATATGGTAAAGCAAATAAAACTATATTAGTTATTGGTGATTATGATAAAGGAAATAATAATATGAAAGAAAAAGAACCTACAATATGTAAAAAGTTTAGAAGAATATTTAGAAATGCAGGTTATAAAACATATTTGGTAAATGAATTTAGGACATCAAAACTTTGTAATTGTTGTAATGAAGAAATAGAAAAGTTTTTAGAAAAACCAAGTAAAAAACCTAAAAGAAAAGGCAAAATAGACTTATGTCATGGTATATTACGATGTAAATCGGTTAAGCATAATTGCGAAATATATCATAACAGAGATAAAAACGCTGTGCAAAATATGTTAAAAATAGTAAAATCTATATTTAACACAGGTAAAAGACCGGAAGTATTCTGTCGCAGTTGTTGAGACTTCATACCTGTTCCACGACAGGTTATAACCAAATTTTTATATTTTTGTATATTTTTTTGTCGTTAAATCGGCGTTTCAAATGTGCAAAGGTGTAAAAAACAAGAATGTTCTTTTTGTAAGAAAAACAAATTAAAATTATATGACATTCCTGTTTATAGCGACATTCATTCAATCGTTTGTAGTATGACATTTGAGTCATATCTTACTTGTGGAAAATGTCTACGCAACCTTTTGGAAAAACATATCCTTGTTATATCATTAAAATGTTTGATAAAACAATCTGTTATAAGTGACATAAATAAAGACCTTTCTGTAAGTTCTCATAATAAAATGAATCAGTTACAAGAAATCCTCCGGAAAGAAACCGAGTTTCATAATTATACAAATTATCTTTTCGAAGAGGACGATCGAGTAATTAAAACTGTTATTAACAAAGTTAACACAGATTGTATGTGTTGAAAATCTTATTTTTTTTGTAAATTTTTAGCAAGTTGCAAAGCCTTCTTTTTTTTATCACAGCCTTTTTCTAAAATATGATAGTCTACTTTCGCTGATTTTCCTGCTGTTATAGCACTTGCTAATCTTGCTATTCCCCACGAATGTGCTGTTTGAT
>Ga0222718_10003907_pt1 | contig 12589 bp, 9 predicted proteins | sample C33_27DmetaG_FD_165045 | JGI IMG/M metagenome (GOLD analysis project Ga0222718, IMG submission 165045) | Estuarine water microbial communities from San Francisco Bay, California, United States - C33_27D | ecosystem: Environmental > Aquatic > Marine > Unclassified | place: USA: California... | reverse complement strand
TTATAAACTCTAGTATTCAAGACGAAATCCTAATAAATATAGATCAATAATGGCTCAAGATAGAGAAATAAAATACGTTAATAGAGGATTTAATGACTTTAGATCACAGCTAATAGAGTACACTAAAAACTACTTTCCTAATACCTATAACGACTTCTCTCCTACATCACCAGGAATGATGTTTATAGAAATGGCATCCTACGTAGGGGATATACTATCCTTCTACCAAGATAGTCAACTTCAAGAAACTTTTTTAACTCATGCAAAAGATCCAAAAAACCTTTACTCTTTAGCATACATGATGGGATATAAACCTAAAACAACAGGAGTATCATCAACTAAACTACAAATAACTCAGATTATACAAGCTAACTCTTCAAGTCCATACCTACCTAAATGGAATCAAGCTGCTATTATACCCCAAAACTCTACAATAACATCTACTGATTCATCTCAGACTAAATTTTTAATTGACAGTAGAGTCGATTTTCAATTTTCAAGCTCTTATGACCCTACAGAAGCTACTATACACAGTTTAAGTGGCGGTAATCCATCTGAATATAAACTTGTTAAAAATGTAGATGTATTTTCAAGCGAAATAGTAACAACAACTTTTACCATTGACTCAGTAGAACAGTTTAAAACTTTAACCATACAGGACTCTAATATAGTCGGCGTACTAGACATAGTAGATGCATCTAGCAACGAATGGACAGAAGTAGACTACCTTGGACAAGATACAATATTTGTATCCGGGTCTTCTTCTAGTGATCTAGCAATACAGAAAGTACCAAGAAGATTCGTAAGTAGATTCACTTCTAACGGAAATCTACAGATTCAGTTTGGAGCAGGTACTAATGATAGCGATGACTCTATTATACTTCCCGACCCTACTACTATTAGAAGTAGTAACGTTAGAGATAAATTTAACAAAGCGTACGATCCTTCTAACTTTTTACACACTAAGTCTTACGGTGTTGCTCCTAATTCAAACCTTACTGTTAGGTATTTAAAAGGAGGTGGAGTAAGTTCAAATATACCTGCCGATACTTTAAATACGATATCTTTCAACGTATTAGCTAATGGAGATACATCTAGAACAACAAGTGCTTATTTAACATTCACTAATCCAAAAGCAGCAGAAGGCGGGAGAGATGGAGACAGTGTAGAAGAACTAAGAGAAAATTCTTTAAGAGCGTTTAACGAGCAAAGCAGAACTGTTACCTTAAATGACTATGCCGTCAGAGCTCTTTCACTTCCACCTCAATTTGGGAGTGTAGCCAAAGCTTTAGTAATTCAAGAACAGATTGTAAATAGTAATATAAACCCTAATACAGTACAAGGCTATAATCCTTTTGCTTTAGGACTGTATGTACTAGCTTATGATAAAGATAAGAAGCTTATAACAGCATCTTCTCAATTAAAGAATAACCTTAAAACGTACTTATCAGAGCACATTATGGTATCTGATTCTGTAAACATAAAAGATGCTTTTATCATTAACATTGGTATCGAATACGATATTATACTAAGACCTAACTATTCAGGTAGAGATGTTATTAATCAATGTAACGTAGCATTAAGAGACTTTTTCAATATAGATAAAAGAAGTATTAATCAGTCTATTAATATTGCGGGTATTTATACCCTGTTAGATAAAGTAAAAGGTGTACAGACAGTACAGAATTTAAAAATAACAAATAAACAAGACAGCACTGGAGTAACTTATTCTGCTTACGCTTATGATATAGAAGGAGCAACAAAGAATAATACAGTATACCCATCGTATGATCCTTGTATTTTTGAAGTTAAGTACCCCAATCAAGACATTAAAGGACGAGTAACAATTATATAAAATGGCAATATATAGAATTTTTCCCGAAAACGATACTTTTATATTCACTGAAAATATTACAGGTAACGCTGGTTTAGATGAGATAAATGAAATCGGAGGTTACCCTGTAGCAGGAGTAGGGCAAGCTTCTAGGATTATACTTAAAGTAAAAACACAAGACATACAGTCTACTATAAATACTAAGGTAGGAGCTAACCTTTTTACTGCTTCATTACATTTATCCCTAGCTTCAGCATACGAACTTCCTCAAGCATATACACTTTATTCATACCCCCTGTATGATAGCTATACACCGGGCGTAGGTAAGTACGGAGATGTACCAGTAGATAACTCAGGTGTTGCCTGGTCTTTCCCAACAGGGTATGTAAATGCCGACAGTACTAAGTGGTCTACACCCGTATATGATACTGTTGCAGGAGTAACCGGTGCTTATGGACCTGTTGGTTCTTTAGGTTACGGTGGTGGTGGAGCGTGGTATACCGGTTCTGCAGGATTAAATCTAGAATCATCTAAACTTTATAACGTAGGAGATGATCATGATGTAGACATTAATATTACCAATGCTGTTACACTTCACTACAGTGAATCTATTAACAATAACGGCTATATAGTAAAGCTTCAAGATAGTTTAGAATTTTCAACTTCTTCTTATACACGTCTTAAGTATTACAGTAACGATACTAATACCATATACCCTCCTTACGTTGAATTTAAATGGGATGATAGTTCATACTCTACAGGATCACTTTCACTTCTTAATACAGACGAAAGCTTTATTAATATAACTAATAATAAAGGAAAGTATGTAGATGAAGGAAAACAGAGGTTTAGACTAAAAGCACGTCCTAAGTACCCTACTAGAACTTTTACTACCGGTTCTTCTTATACTACGAACTATGCTTTACCAACTGCATCATACTGGGGAATAAGAGATGAATTTACAGAAGAAATGATTATTCCTTTTGATACTTCGTTTACAAAAATAAGCTGTGATGCAACAGGTCCTTTTTTCGATATATACATGGACGCTCTTCAACCAGAAAGACATTATAGGGTTTTAATAAAAACAGAATTAAACGGCACTAATACTGTCGTAGATAATAATATAAGTTTTAAAGTTGTTAGAAATGGCTAAAAAAATTAGTATACAAAAAACAGCTATACAGAAAAATGAACTTGAAAAAGTAATTTCAAGGGAGTTTACAACTTTTACTCAACCTGTTGACGAAATAGAAACTGACACAGTCTTTGAATTATTTAGACTATATAATAAACTTTATATGGATATTCCTTTAGAAGGAGATTCATCACATACTACTCTAATAGAAGAGAGTTCTAAACTAGTAACTTTTGAAAAAGATAACAGTGATATACAGCCTCTTCTTGACGAAATAACTAATTTAAGAGAACAAATTTTACAAGCAAACGAAACTATAGAAGAACTAGAACAAGAACTTTCAAACATAAATACAATATAAAATGGCACAATACAAGGATTTCAACGGAGCTAATTTTGGAAACGCACACCAATCAGATACTACTTATAAAGTAGTAAAAGCTCCACTTTCAGATGGTACTCCATCCTCAGGTTCTATATACCTAAGCGGAAGTGGTGGATACGTTAATTCACCTACCAACATTTCAAAAGCATCTCTGGATGCAGGAATAAATGTTAGAATAGACGATAATGACGTTACAAGGTCTATCGTAGAAGTAGAAAACGGAACATGTGATGGCGAACAAGCATTTGCTACTTGGGTATTCCCAACACCTACGGCAACACCTACTAATACACCAACACCTACAAACTTAGCTGTACTTAGCAATAATAACTTCTTTACAGATAAAGTTAGTGTTGCATCCGGTGGTGGAGATAGTAGCGAGTCTGTTGCTTGTTCAGCTATACCTGGTGGAACAAACCATACATTCGAGATACACAAAGCCTCAGGCAATGGACAAAGTAATAACTATCCAGAAGTAAATGATACTATTAAGTATGATTCTGGAGGAGGAAGTTATTCAGCAATTCAAGGTAATTACATTGGTTATTCTGGATCAGTAGGAGGAGCACCAAGTACCTTCTCTGTAACACTAAATGCATCTGGAGTAGTTACATCAGTAGACGAATGTTAAAATAATAGCATAGAATGAAGTATACGTATAACTTTTTACCGGTACAGCCGTCTGAAATAACTCAGATAGACAGCTTCAGTTCAGCTGATAGCGAGCTATTACAGGACTTTAAAGTTAACAGTACTTTTAATCAATTCTCAAATTTTATAGAGCTTCACTACTATACCCTAGACGGTAGATTGCTTAAGTCAATTAACAACTATACAAACTTTAGATCAAATCAAGATAGTGAATCTACTTTAAATAATAGCTTATCTACTTTAACTCTAAGAACAGATGATGATGTTAAACTTGGAGGGTATGAAGCAGGTGATGTATACCTCTACTATAACTTTTTAAACGATTACTACACTCAAGATAATTCAAAATTAAAGTTTTTTATAGAAGAAATATCTCCTGATAGAAAAGAGATAAGATTGATTACTACCAGAGCTAGTAAAGAATCAGTAGAAACTAGTACAGCAGAAATTAAAACTTCTTTAAGCGAATCTGATGCAGAAACATTCTACCTTAATTTAGGTAAAAATAGACTCTTACTCTGTACTAATATAGATACTTTAGACTATAAAGAAGATACCTCAGTTGTAGTAAAACTTTACAATCAACTTCCTAGCGATATACTAGTTAAGCAGCAACTTAGTATTAATTCTCAAGTTAACGACTCAATTGCATATAAAGTAGATTCGGAAATTGTACTAACTAAACCTAAGGTTAAGTATTTAAAAGGCCCTAACTTTAATATACAGGAAGGTAAAGGTACTTCAAGCCCTACTCAGTATTTAAGTATAGACGAAGCATTTAGCTACCCAGTTACTAATTCTTATTACGAAGTTAAATCTTTATTTGAAGAAAAAGGAGCTTCTCTATCTATTGAACATTCCGACTACAACTCTTTTATTAACTTTAGTTCAGCAGAAGAGAGATTAAGAAACTTTAAATATAAATTAGACTTAATTAATAGCTACCAATCTCAAAGCAATGATAGAAGCTCAGCAGGTACATACTCTACAGCAAGTGTAGAGCACTATGACAACCTAACTAACACTATACTATCTAATTTTGATCACTACGACAGATTCTTATACTATGAATCTAGTTCTTACAGTTGGCCAAAAACAGGTACCGATAAACCATATATACCGATAATAGGATCTGCAACAGGATCATGGTATAACAGCCAACTTATATCTGCTTCTGATTTTGATAATACTAATCCTAACCAACTTATAAACACAGTACCGGAATTCTTAAGAGAAGATCCTAGCAACGTAAAATATACTACCTTTATTCATATGGTAGCTCAACATTTCGATAACTTATGGATCTACGCTAAGAACGTTACAGATAAGTATAACTCAGATAACAGACTAGACTTCGGTATATCTAAAGATCTTATTGATGATGCTTTAAAGAATTTTGGAGTTAAATTATACAACAGTAACAGATCTACCCAGGAACTATTTGAAATGTTTACTGGTCAGGCTTACTTAACCGGTAGTGAAGGCAATTCTTCAACATTACCGATACAGGTTGTAAGTGGATCAAATATAATAACATCTCAAGAAAATTATAAAAAACAGATTTACAAGAGAGTATATCACAATCTACCTCTACTTTTAAAAAGTAAAGGGACTGATAGAGGAGTAAGAGCCCTATTAAGTACTTTTGGGATACCTTCATTTTATTCATCTGGTTCCCATTCTGGTATTGATGTACTACAATTAGGAGGAAGTCTATCAGGAAGCTATAACTTAGGACCTTTACAGTATACTACGTCTTCTTTAGGTAAAATTAGAATTAGTGATACTGGTAGTATTGAAGGAAGTACATTATCTAGGTACGTTAATATTACCCAAGACAGTGATAAATACTCTAAAGATCTTAATACTATACAGGTAGGTTTTTCTCCGACAGATGAACTTAACAATATCATAATAACATCTTCTAGTGCAGCTTCTTTTGATATAGACTCTATATTAGGAGATCCAGGATATGCTTATTCAAGTAGCTATAAACCCTTAATCGATAAAGCAGAAGAGTATCTTCCTATTTCTGTAACTAATTTAGATAAATACGATTTAAATGGATTTTCTAGATTATTAAAGTACTATGATAATTTACTATTCAAAACCGTAGTAGATTTTCTACCAGCAAGAAGTAATGTAAATACCGGACTTGTTATTAAACCTCATCTATTAGAAAGAAATAAAATAAAGCAAGTTGAACCTACTACTGAAAGACATAATGAATTTTCTCAGTCAATAAGCATACAAACTACCTCAGGTAGTGAAGGAGGAACATTTGGCGGGAGAAACCAATACTCATCTTCGTATACAGAGTTCTATATGACCTCTGGAGGATTTGCAGCTTCTTCTTTACATGGCCACGAACAAGCTAAATATGACGGTGAATTCTCAGGCAGTAAGATAGAAATTTCAAACGGAGAACTAAACATTGATAACTCATTTAAGTATGTTAGTGCGATAGAAAATATAGTAGATATAGCTTATGTATCTTCATCCGCTGTTGCTCCTACTCCAACACCTACACCTACTAATACAGTAACTCCAACACCAACACCAACGGAACAGCCACCGGTAAGCAGTACACCGACACCTACTCCAACCAATACTCCTACACCTAGTACGGCTGGTACCTTCGACCTTAGAATTAGAGTATATACTGATATAGGTGTACAGGAAAACAATACAGATATAGAATACAAAATAACTGCATCTCCTTCTTCATCTCCATTTGATACTTCTATTCAAACAGGGGACTTAGCACCTGGCTTTATAAACCTTAACCTTTATAACGTTAGCGGTAACGATGATGTAGTAGTGAATGTACTTAGAGTTGAACCGAACGGATCTGCAATAGCTGTAGGTTCTATAGAATGGGGCAACTATGATTTAACTCATCTAGATGTTTCACCTACAAGTGATATATTTAGCTCTAATAATAATATAGACAAAAATTATACTCTCTCTAACTTCGATGATAGTCTTAGTATTATTTCTATCGACTTAACCATTATAGAGGGATCTTAATATAGTAAAAAAGTAATATGAGAACTAAACAAGACTTTAGCGAAAGATCTCCATTAGAATACGGAGCGCATATATTAGTTTTTATAGAATCTTCAACAGCTATGAATACAGTTGAAGCTATTAATATTAGTACTAAAGATAAAGGAGAAAACGATCTTATCAACTCTCTGTCTCAACTAATATCTGTAACTACAGACATATTAGGCGTTACAAGAACTATTATTCCAACATCAGCTAAAAATAAAGGAAGGTATTGGAATTTCGAAATAGAACCTTTTAGTGTTACTACAGCTCCTCAATTTAGCAATAACGTAACATCTTCTTTTTATTTTAACGAGTCAACAGATAATGCAATTTTATTTACTAATAAAGTGGCAAGATTTAACCCTTCTCCTAACGATGCAGGATTTTCAAAAAGTGTATATCAAGCTATAGAAAATAACTCTGAAAAAAGTGCTACTACACATTTTATTTTTGAGGTAGACAAGAAAAATGATGCAATACAGATTGCTAATATAGACGCTATAAATAGCGGTACTGCTGCACTAGCTGAATTTCAAGGAACTAATCACGAACAAATAGGATTAGTAAACAGTAGATATAGCGGTGCAAAAACGTCTATTACCGATTACGGAATTAATTCAGCTATAAATGCTAAGGAAATAAAAGCAGCTATCTATGTTTCTTCTTCTACAAATGAATTTATATGTAGTCAGTCAGATGCTAATAGAACTATAGAGAACTTATTATTTAGTATACCAGAGAGCTATATTACTTCTGAAGCAGATGATTATGGAGTTAATCCTACATCTGGGAGTAGAATCTTTACTTTAAGCGGTAATCAAATAATACCTTTAAGAGACAGAAAAGTTTTTGTTGAGTCAAACAGAACTATTGTATATATTAACCAAGATGGATACGCTATTAATAAAGGTACTATATGTACTTAAATAAAACATAATAAACATATATTTATATAAAAGAGACTTAAAATGGGATACTTAAACAACGCAGTCGTAACAGTCGACGCAATTTTAACTAAAAAAGGAAGAGAACTTTTAGCAAGAGGAGATGGATCCTTCAAGATTACTCAATTTGCTTTATCTGATGATGAGATAGACTACACACTTTATAACACAACACATCCTTCAGGTTCATCGTTTTACGGAGAAGCTATTGAAGCAATGCCAATACTAGAAGCATTTCCAGATGAAAATCAGATTATGAAGTATAAGTTAGCTACTTTACCAAGAGGAACATCTAAACTTCCATTGCTAGAAGCAGGATATTCAGCTATAAGAATAAAACAAGGAGCTTCACTAGCTATCACTCCTCAAACTCTTAACTACTTAGGAGCTACTTCTACTTTTGAAGCAGCAGGATATACAGCAACAATTGCGGACGTTAGAGTAGTGTCTAATTTTTCCGGTGTAGGAGTAAATACTGAAGAAGCAGAAAGATTAAATGCAGTAACAACAGCAGGTACTAACGTCTCTAAAACAGTAATAGGTACTTCAATTAACCTTACAGCAACAACTGTTAATACCCTATTCGGTAGTAGAACACAGCTTCAAACAACCCTTACCTTAGTAGGTAGAGACTCAGGAGCTAGAATTACTATTCCCGTAACAATAATTAAAGTAAACAACTAATAAGATATGTCATTCAAAAGATTCGATAACGAAGATATAGTAATAAGTGCTGATTCCATTTCTAGTCCTGCATGGACTGGTAATGAAGTAAGATTACAGAACTTCTTTACTTCTTCTGCACAAATAGACGGTCCAACCGGTAAGTATTTTTACGACGTGTACAATGGAGCTGCAGACGCAGCTGCTTCACAGATTCAATTTTCAATTGCTTACGGAAATAAAGATGGATCTGGTTCATCAGCCCTTAACGCATCAGTAGCATCAAATTCACCAAGTAGTATAATATATAAACAGTATAGAAGTCTAATTAACGGCTCAGAAGATATAGAATTATCTTTTGACGGTACAGATGTAACTCACATATATTCTATAGCAATACAAAGAGCTAGGTATAAAGAGAAACTTCTACCAGGTTCTTTAACGTTACAATTAGGAGATTTATTTCTTACTGATAACAGTAAAGAAGTAACTACTCAAACATTTACAGATGCAGGTAGAGTATTTCAAATAATAAGCGGTTCAGCCGGTACAAAGACAGATTCACCAAAAGACACAGCTGCTAAAGGAAACTCTAAATCACATGGATCATATGGTTTATTTCTTCCAGATACAGGTTTGATAATTTTAAATGGTAAAGCATTAGACGCACCAGTCAGTGACGGCGGTGTAGCACTTGCTTCAGCAACAGCATCTGTAGCACCTGCTGTTGAAAATATGGCACTTATATATGATAAATTAGAAGCTCCTACTAATGGAAATTTTACCGTAAGGTCAGAAGAAACAGTATCTTCTAATTATGTATTTGTAAGAGCAAGAAACAGTGAATTTAACTACTCAACTAACCCGTCTAACATAACAGGATCAGGTGAACTTAGACATAGCAGTATGATTGATTCACCTCAGTCATATATTACAGCTGTAGGCCTTTATAATGACAATAACGATTTACTTGCAGTATCAAAGTTATCACGTCCACTATTAAAAGACTTTACAAAAGAAGCATTAGTACGTATCAAGCTTGATTATTAATGAATGAGTTCATTCAAAAATATAGAGAATCGATTTAATGAAAATGCTTCATACTCAGCGTTTAAAAAACTAGTACAACAAGATCTAGTAATTTCACACTACCAAGCGTCTAAAAAATTCTGTACTAACGCTACCGTATATCTATTTGGAGATAATATACCTACTCCTATACCCTCTCCTACACCAACACCTACACCGACAGGTACACCAACTCAAACACCAACTAACACCCCTACAGGTACTCCTACTAACACCCCTACTCCAACTCAAACACCTACACAAACACCAACCGGTACACCGACTAGTACCCCAACAAATACTCCAACAAGCACTCCTCCAGCTCCGTCTAATAGTGCAACTCCAACTCAAACACCAACTAATACACCTACGGCAACACCTACACAAACACCGACTAGTACCCCTACACCAACTCCTAGTAATAGTTCACTATGCTATGCTACAGCTTTTAGTGCTTCATTACCTACTACCTTTAATGGAGCTTGTAGTGAAACAATAGCACAAGTATTATATACCGACTATAGCGGTTCATGGCCTCCAACACAAGCTTACTTAAACGGAGGAGGAACTATGACAGTATACACAGATACTAGCTGTACTACATCTCCTAATGAATACTATGCATTCGATAGTAGTTCAGCAACAGGAACAGATGTAAATTCATTCCTAGAAGTAGACGATGGAGTAGGAGACGGACCTGGAGATGTAATTAATATTAATAACTGTATTTCGCCATAATGGGATTTTCAAATAACATATCATCCCTAATAGTTTTTAAACAAGCTAAAAAAGAACAGATAGTTGATGTAAGCAACAGTGTATACTTGTTTGGTGACAATATACCTGTTATACTACCATCACCTACTCCTACTAATACTCCAACAGTAACGCCAACTAATACACCGACTCAGACACCTACAGGTACTCCAACTCAAACTCCAACTCAAACACCAACTAATACTCCTACTGGTACTCCAACTCAAACTCCAACGTCTACTAGTACCCCTACTAGTACTCCTAGTAATACACCGACAGGTACACCGACACCTACTAACACTCCAACTAATACCCCTACACCAACTGCCACATTAGACTGTAGCTTCGATATAGTTGTAGAAGATGAACCTGCTCCAACACCAACTGGAACACCGACTCCAACACCGACTAATACTCAAACTCCAACTAATACTCCAACACCGACTATAGATTGTAGCTTCGATATAGTTGTAGAAGATGAACCTGCTCCAACACCAACAAACACACCTACACCGACTAGTACACCAACTAGTACTCCTACACCTACTCTAGATTGTAGTTTTGAAATAGAAGTAGATGATGAACCTGCACCAACTCCAACAAGCACCCCTACTCCAACAGTAACACCTACAAATACACCAACACCTACTGTTACTCCAACTAATACCCCTACGCCTACCTTAGATTGTAGCTTCGATATAGTTGTAGAAGATGAACCTGCTCCTACTCCAACAAGCACACCAACTCCAACAACATCTCCAACTAATACTCCTACACCGACTAATACTCCAACAAACACTCCTACTCCTACTCTAGACTGTAGCTTTGAGATAGAAGTAGATGACGAACCTGCACCTACTGCTACAAACACTCCTACACCAACTAGCACACCAACTCAAACTGCTACTCCGACAGGAACACCTACAAGCACTCCGACTAATACTCCGACAGGAACACCAACAGGTACTCCGACTGGTACACCTACAAATACTCCGACTAATACGCCTACACCGACTAATACTAGCACTCCAACACCAACACCAACTCTAGACTGTAGCTTTGAGATAGAAGTAGATGATGAACCTGCTCCAACAGCTACTAATACTCCAACACCAACTGAAACTCCAACTCAAACTCCAACTCAGACTCCGACTAATACTCAGACTCAAACACCAACTCAAACACCGACTAATACCTCAACACCTACTAGTACGCCGACTAGCACACCGACTAGTACCCCAACAAATACTCCAACTGGTACTCCGACTAGTACACCTACAAATACACCTACAAATACACCTACTCCGACTAATACTAGTACACCAACACCATCTCCAACTCTAGATTGTAGTTTTGAAATAGAAGTAGACGATGAACCTGCTCCAACACCTACTAATACCCCTACACCGACTACTACACCAACTCAGACTCCAACTAATACTCCAACTCAAACACCAACTAATACTCCGACTAATACTCCGACTAATACACCTACAGGAACTCCAACTGGTACCCCAACTCAAACACCAACTAAAACACCGACTAATACCCCAACTAATACTCCAACTGGTACCCCAACTCAAACACCAACTAGTACGCCGACTAGTACTCCAACTAATACACCTACAGAAACACCAACAGCAACTCCAACTGGTACACCGACTAATACACCAACTACTACACCAACCCAAACTCCAACACCAACAAGTACACCTACACCTACACTAGACTGTAGCTTTGAAATTATAGTAACAGATGAAGCAGCTCCTACTGCTACTCCAACAAGTACACCTACTAATACTCCGACTGTTACTCCAACAAACACTTCTACTCCAACAAATACTCCAACAAATACGCCTACAAATACACCGACTAATACTCCTACCAGTACACAGACTCCGACTAACACACCGACTCAAACTCCGACTAATACGTCTACACCTACAAATACTCCGACTAATACTCCAACTAAAACACCAACTAATACACCTACGCCTACTCAAACTCCAACTAATACTCCAACTAATACTCCGACTCAAACTCCGACTAATACATCTACACCTACAAATACTCCGACTAAAACACCTACTAATACA
>Ga0222718_10003903_pt1 | contig 12593 bp, 11 predicted proteins | sample C33_27DmetaG_FD_165045 | JGI IMG/M metagenome (GOLD analysis project Ga0222718, IMG submission 165045) | Estuarine water microbial communities from San Francisco Bay, California, United States - C33_27D | ecosystem: Environmental > Aquatic > Marine > Unclassified | place: USA: California... | reverse complement strand
TTTAAATTAATGGGAAACAACAAACCTAACCCTGCTTACTTCGAATACAGGGCAATTTTAGAAGATTTAGAGAATTTAGATGAGTTAGAACCTGCTCATGCAATGAAATTACAGACTAGATTGTGTGAATTGAAGCTAGAAATAGCAGAGCATGAGAAAAACCTAACTGAACAACAGAAAAAAGTGTTTAGAAAGAACGCAATCCCTAAAAATAAGCACAATTTCCCAGCAGAACTGTCAGATTACATGGCTTTTAAGCATTTATTAAGCAATAGAGAGTTTACAAGGAAACATCCTGCTGGAACACTACGATCTTGGCTTCACAGGCTAAATAACGGTGAATTGCCAACAATAACAGAGGAATTATTGAAAGCTAATGGATATAAAGTAATTCAGCCTAGAAAATGGGCAAAACCTAACAGTATAAAGTATAAAAACAAGTAATTATGGAAGCAGCAACACAACAAACAGCAATGGAAGAGCAAAAACAGCCGATTGGGTACAGAGAAGTACAGAAATCCTTCTCAGCAGAAGAACTTGTAGAGGGATATTACTACTACAACAATAGGATACCAGCAGATAGGATGATAAAAGTGCTTAAAAAGCAAGAAAACAAGGTTAGAATAGAGATTTGGAATAGCCATAAATCATGCTTTGTGCAGACTACTATGGACTATTCAGGATTTTATAGAATCGTAACCGTACCTGTATATGAGTAAGGACAGAGGATTTGACGACATACAACTCATGGAGTTAGGCTTTAAACAGCACAGAACACACATAAAAGGTGAGTATTATTGGGAGTTCAAGACTAAGAACGTAACTTTAGTGACTAATGAGACTAACTTTGAGTTATCACAGGGGAATTTATATACATTAATGCTATTAACAGACTACAATGAAATCACAATCAGAAATGCAACAGACTTTAAAGCAATCGTAAAAATACTTGAAAACCAATGAGAAATATAAAGGGAACAACATATTACATATCAGAACAAGGATATGTGTATAACAAGTACGGAAGAAAAAAGAAAAGTCAGATAAATAATTGTGGATACGAAGTTGTAGTCTTATATATAAATAAAAAAGCTAAAACAAAATTAGTACACAGACTGGTGGCAGAATGTTTTTTAGAAGTAAGTGATAAGCCACACGTAAATCACATAGATGGTAATAAGACAAATAATCATTTTTCTAATTTAGAGTGGTGTACACCTAAAGAAAACAGTCATCATGCTTGGAATAATGGTTTGTATGATAAAGCAAGACTAAAAATGTCTGCAAACGCCTCTTGTAGAGATGTGCAACCAAACACTAAAAAAGTTGTAGACACTAGGACTTCAAAGATATATAACAGCATTGCTGAAGCTGCAATAGATTTAGGCGTGAATAGAAAAACGCTATCTGAACAAATTAAAAAAGAATCAAATAAAACAAGTTTAAGATATGTTAGATAAATTACAACAAATACTAAAGGAAATAACTAACAGTAACATGAAGATTACTGTTACTATTGAGCCGAATAATGGATTAACTGGCTCACAAGTAGAAGAAGCTAGACAAAAAGGTAGACAAGGACAGGACATCTACTTTAAAAATACAGATTCAACGCTATAAAATGCCAAACATTAAGTTTACTCCCTCCTTAAAACAGCATATTGCTTGGCAGTATCTAACCGACAATGAAACCACAGAAATAGGTTACGGTGGTGCTGCTGGAGGAGGTAAATCTTATCTAATGTGCTATTGGCTCACTATAATGTGCTTACAATATCCTAAAACAAGGTATGGGTTCGCTAGAAAGGAGTTAAAGACACTAAAAAGGACTACACTAATGACATTGTTCAAGGTGTTTGAGGAGTGTGGCATAAATGACAACTATTTTAAGTATAATCAACAGCAAGATGTTATTACATTTAACAATGGTTCGCAAATTTTTCTCGTGGAACTGACGTTCCAACCTAGAGACCCTCACTACACACGATTTGGAGGTATGGAATTGACAGGTGCAGCAGTAGATGAATCTAATGAGTGTAGCCATGAGTCTATAGAGATACTGTCCTCTAGGGTAGGAAGGCACATGAACGCTGAGTATGGACTAAAACCTAAAGTGCTAGAAACATTTAACCCAGATAAAGGTCATGTCTATAGGAGATTCCATAAGCCTGAGAAAGAGAATAAACTAGAAAAGCACATCAAGTTTGTAAGAGCAGTAGCTTCAGATAATCCTACTGTAACACAAGATTACATAGACCAACTAAAAAAGAGAGATAAGGTAACTGTAGAACGTCTGCTTTATGGTAACTTTGAGTATGATGACGATCCATCTGCACTAATGGACTATGATTCTATATGTGATATGTGGCATAATGAGGATGTACCAGAAGGAGAGACTTATATTACTTGCGATATAGCACGATTTGGTAAAGATAAGACCACAATAATGATTTGGAGTGGCTTTAGAGTGAAGCACATAGAAGTTATTAACAAAGGAGACTTAGTATTCACAGCACAAGCTATTGCACACCAAGCACAGCGATGGGCAGTACCTATGAACTGTGTAATTGTAGATGAAGATGGTGTTGGAGGAGGTGTAGTAGATATGTTAAGCTGTAGAGGCTTTGTATCTAACAAATCTCCGATAAAAAGAGGTAATGGTGACCATAATTACAATAATTTGAAGTCACAATGTTACTTTATGTTAGCAAAATACGTAAATGAACGCAGAATATACTTTATGCCTCAAGATACAGTCATTAAAGACGAATTGATGCAAGAATTAGAGGTTGTAAAGAAAGATAACCTGTATAAAGATGGAAAGAACGCTGTATTAAAGAAAGAAGTAATAAAAGACATGATAGGGCGTTCTCCAGACTATTCTGATGCTCTAATGCAGAGAATGTGGTTTGAATTAGGAAGAAACGAAACAACTATTGGATTTATATGATAAAGATTAAGGTTTTAGACGAAGAATATGATGTAATTGACTCTTGGAGTGATATTACACTAAGAGAATTTATTGAGATTCAGAAATTATGCGATAATGCACCTAAAAAGCTACAAAAGCTGCTAGGTCATGTATATTTAGGACAAACTGATGAAATAGAGAGCATGGAGTTCTCCAATAGAGAGCAACTAAAGACTTTTCCTAAGTTTTATGGTAATATGCTAGAATTAGTTAGTTCTATACCTAAAAAAATCATAAACCAAATAGATTTTGAGTCAAGACAACAGTTTTTCAATACTTACTTGTTAAAGTTTGCTATTGGAGCATTATATACGCCTGTAGACATACCTGACGTAGCTGTAGATAGCTTTGACTTTGAAGGAGATACTTATGTACTACCTAAGTCAAGAAGCGTTCTAGGAGAAGAAAGACCAATGGGTTATGCTTCTACCGTTCAGTTCACAGAAGCATCAGATATTGACATCTACATGAGAGACTTAGATAAGAAAGATTATTCGGTACTAGCTAATATCGTTTCGATACTTTGTCTTAAAGAAGGAGAAGAGTATGATGAAGAAACTTGTCTGCGTAGAGCAGAGAAATTCATGGAACTAAAGATGGACATTGTTTGGGATGTTTTTTTTTACTTGGGAGAACTGTTAGACACATTCACGAAAGCTACCCTCAACTCTTCTCTGGTAAAGGTAAAGCTAAGTATGAGGGAGCAGCTAAAGCGTCAGGCATTAATCAATATGGATGGTATCTTCAATTAAAGGCTGTAGCTGAGAAAGGAGTGTTCACTTTTGGCAACTATTCGCCTATAAAAAGCGTAGAAAAGACTAATCTTTACGACTTTTTGACCTACATTGCTGCAAACGCCTCAGAAGCGTTGTATCAAGAGAAAATAAGAGAATATGAAACTGGAAGAACTCGTTGATAAAATTGAATCACTTGTAGACTCAGACCCTAACATAAATACATTTCTTTTTGACGACCCTGAAGCTGTTAATGAATTTGCAGCACAGAGTTATCCTTTATTACTCTACACACCTGTAGAAGATACTATAGACCCAAGAGCAGACGAGCAAGAATACAATATTGAGTTCTATTTATTGCATACTTACTTTCAGAATGATATAAAAGCATTAAGACAGAAGTATTCAGATATGCAGACTTGGGGATTACAGTTAATTCAGGAGTTATATGATGTAGATGCAGTAAAGGATGTGGATGAGGTAACTGTAGTTAGAGGTACAGAGCAGTATAACGATAACTTAGCTGTTGTTCAGTTTAGTTTTACTGTTAGAGTATTTGACTGCATGAGGTTACTTAGAAAGCCTAGTAACTTAACTGCTACGGCAATATCATCTTCACAAATAGACTTAGCTTGGAATGATAATGAATCGTCTGAAACTAACTACGAGGTATCTAGGAGCATTGATAACAGCACATGGACTACTGTTGCTACAATCGCTGCTGATAGTACAACATACTCTGATACTGGTCTTGATCCTAGCACTTTATATTATTATCGTGTTAGAGCAACAACATCAGCTAACAGGTCTGCCTTTTCTAATATTGATTCAGCTACAACAACTGCATAATGGCTCAAATTGATTGGTTAAATACAATTGCAGGGATGTCCCGAATAAATAAAAAGTTGGGAGACTCCATGAGAAAGACTTTGTTAGACCAAGAGCATATAGCATCTGGTGAGTTATATAAAAGTGTAGATACTGATACTTTTTATAGAAACGGTAAGGTACGTTCACTAATTAAGTCCTTAGCTAGAGGTGAAGATATAGACCAAAGGCGATTGAGTGTTGTCCTGAGCATCCGACAGATTCTAACTTGGATGACTAAGAAGAATAAAACTGTTTATTCTACTAAGAAGTTTGAATTTAAAGGTAAAACAAGAAAACAAATTGATACATCTAAAAGACGAATAGCTTATGCTATAAAAAATACACTACAAAACGAAGGTACTCAAGTTGTTGTTAATGGCAAGGTAAAGATAGGATGGATTACAAGAAACTACAATAGACATAAGATAGATATAGATAAGAGATTAACAAAGTATGTCTTAGAAGATTTTAAAGAGAATATAGATAGAGTATTAAGAGAGTTAGCAGCGAAAGACCCTAATATAAAAATAATATAATAATGGCAATAACAATAAATTCACAACCTTCATCTAATGAGTTATTGACTCCATATAGACCTCTAGAGATTACAGCTACATCCGACAACACATCTTCAGACGGTACACCTACGGTTTATACTGTTAAGATGAAATGTTTTATCTATTTAGATGGATCAGTTGTTCCTGACAATGCAGATAATCCTATTATTTTAGACCCAGACATAGGTACTTCATATACATTTACATTTGACATATCTAGCTATCTTTCAGGATTAGATACTTTAACTAACACAATACAAACAAAAGGTTCTGCTATATCTATAGTGGATTCTTCTACTAATTCAATAAAGTCTGTAAGAGTTAGATTTACTGAGGTGCTATTACAAGCAGATGGTACATTAACAAATGGTGCTACTTCTTCTTATACAAACACATTCTACATAATTAACGGAGTTTGGCAACACGACCAAATATCAGATAAGTTTGATTCTTTTGAGATAGCATCTTCTGGAGATAAATATTTCTTGACTAATTATAGAACAAACATTTTACAGAGAAAATTTAGAACTATAGGTGTAAATGATAGTGAGTATGTTTCTGGTTTTACTAATTTAACAGGAGTTCCTTACTATAGATTAATATTATATACAAAAAAATATAATCAAGGTACTCCTAGTAACTATTATCAACCTTTATCAGCATTTAGCACAAAAAGATTTGATTTACCAGTAGGTGTTGCAAACATACACGCTACAACTGGTGGTTGGCTAAATATTTCAGGTGTATCGGTTGCAGACCCTGTAATTGATAGTTCTGTAGGTTCTTACTCTGTAGCATTGACTACTGGTACAAATAATACAAAAACTTCTGAAATTGTTCATTTTAATGTAGACCATACTTTTTGTGAAGATGAATCTACAAGAATAAAGTTCCTAAACAGATTAGGTGCATTTGAATACTTTACATTTAAAGGATACAGAGATAGGTCTACAATAGTAAGAAACCAATACTACAATAGGGCGTTAGATGCCTCCTACAGCGTTCACGAAGGTGGAGATAGGGTTTTAGCTTCTGACGTAAGAACAGAGTTTACTGTGTACTCTCAGGCACTAACTGAGGCACAAAGAATATGGTTAGAAGAGATGCTTGATGGACATGAGTGTTTTGTAGAAGAAGGAAACAATTACATTCCTATCAAGATAAGAGCAGGTAAAACTCAGATTATACAAGAGGCTTCTGATTTGTTTACCATTAAGATGACATACCAATACGCAAACCCTATAAGACGACAACATGGCGGATATTAAATTACAATTAGTAGATTTAGGTGTAGAGTTAGATGTGCCACAAGACAGACAGTTTCCTGTGGCTATTACCTTTACTTCTGCTACATTAAAAGATATAGAATCACGTTCATCTGACTATACATTAGAATTTAGAATACCAGCTACTAAGAGAAACAAAAGTGGACTAGACCATTTAGATTCTAGTAATGTGCAAGATGGCAACAACATACTAAAGAGAACTCCATGTGTAGTTAAGTCTGATGGTATGCCAATATTTAGAGGAGACTTTAAATTAATGGGTATAGTAGATGACAGAGGATATAAGGAGTTTAAATGTATCATTCTAGGTCATGCTCAAGACTGGGCAGATGGAATGAAGAATAAGACCTTACGAAGTTATGATTGGGGAACTAACTTTACATTAGATGAATCTAGTGTACAAGGTACATGGACTAATGACCATACAGATGGATATGTATTCCCATTAATAAACTATGGTGCATGGAAGTATAAAAACAATGTAAAGCCAGAAGAATTTAGACCTGCTATCTTTATGCGTTCCTTATTTGAAAAAGCATTTAAAGCAGAAGGATATACTTTACAGACAGATACTGATGCAAATGACTTCTTTCATAGCACCAATAATCGTTTAATGGATTCTGTTGTTATTCCATTTACAGGGGATGGTTTTCAAATACAGGAAACTGTAGTGCAAAATAACACTTTTGAGGCAGTTCAAGGTGATAATACAAAACTATATACAGCAACTAATAAAGTTGAAGAAGTTTTAACTGTATATCCAAAATCAGTTAGAAAGAGTGGTACTAATGTTACTACAATAAAATCTGGATTAGATAGAGCAGGTGCTGCTGTTCGTAATGACAAAATTAGAAGATTCTATTTAACTTCTGCACCTACAACAACATTAGATGAAAATAGTTTCATTGTAATACATACTGCTATAAATCAAACAGGTGCTGGAATTGCTTCTAATGTTGGAGATATAAATACGCCCAGAGGAACGGTTTATTCAATTGCTGACTATGGAACAGACTATGTTATAGACCCTTATGGTGTAATTAATCAATCTTCTCCTTTATATCAAACAGGTAAATATAATTATATAGATGTAATAACAAACGATATATCTAGAGATGTTGCTGCCGTTCTTACTAACATAAGTGAGCCTCCTTTTTATACACCTGAAACATATAAAATGCAAATTGTTAGTTGTGTATCTGGAGATGATAATCCTATTACAGTAAGAACAGACAGTAAGTCAGGAGCAGGTGCATCTAAATTTGATTTAGCAACATATAAATACACAGCAACAGAATCAATAAAATCAAGATTTGAATTTGATTGTAAGTTTTTTGCAGACCAAATTTATCTACCTGAACAAAAGCTATCAAATAAAAATATAGCTGATGTTGAATTTAGAATTATACATAAAGTAGCTGGAGTTTTTACTAGAGTTGTTGGTACTACTAGGATTACAAATACATCGTCTGTTTCTAATATAGATGAGTATAGTAGCTTGTTTGGACATGAACTAGCTGTAGAAAAGGTAGATGTAAATTCAGGTGTAATAGAATTAAAATCTGGAGATGAAGTTTATGTAGATGTATTAGTTAGATTTGGCGATAAAATTACTAGTGCTAATAATGCTTTAAGAACAACTAGAGCAGGAAGAGGCTTCCAACAAAGAGTAGCAGTATCAGAGGCTAAACTTGTATCATTTCCTCAAGCTGATGTTATAGATAGTGCTATATTTGATATAGGAGATATATTAGACGATAGATATTCTACTTTCATGTATATAAAAGGATGCCTTCATGCTTTTAACTTATTAATACAGACAGATGTAGCAACTAAGACTGTTAAGATAAAGACTAGGGATGATTTCTATGGAGATAAAATAGATGCTATAGATTGGACAGACAAAGTAGATACTAAAAAGCAATATGTTATTGACTACTTAGATTACTATAAACAATATCTTGATTTTACTTTTAAGGATGATAGTGCTGATGGTCATGCTAATGCTATTAGCGATATAGAAGAAAAGAAACTAGGATCATATAGAGATGATATAGGTGAAAGATTTGCAGAGGGAATACAAAAGATGGAGAATCCTTTATTTGCTTATACTTATCATATTGCTGATTTATCTGTAGGTGATGATAATTTAACTCAACCTATATATTTGTCTAGATTATGGACAGAATATTCTGCTAACTCACTTGCACCAACAAGAAGTTATAATTTTAGACCTAGACTACTTTTTTATAAGTATTCTGCTCAACATCCAGATTCTTATTTCATATATGCGTTGAATAAGAAAACAGTAATACCAGCAGCATTGCCTTGTAGCTTTGGAAGTAGCACTCCATATTTAAATATTGATGGACATTTAGGTTACAACTCAACGGCTAATGCTTCAGGATTATATAAGAAGCATTATGAAAAGACAGCTAATACAATAGAAAAAGGTACTAAGCTAACTTTACCTGTTGTCTTGACTAATACTGATATATTTAATTTTGATATATCTAAGATTATTTATCTGTCTTATCCAGAGGAGATAAAAGGATATTGGATTGTAGATTCTGTTAAAAACTATTTACCTACTACTAATGTTTCTACTACTGTAGAACTAATAAAGCTAGAAGAGTTTGATGCAAGAATAGAATCTCCAAACAGTATAGTAATAGAAGAAGTACCAGATGTTAAAGAATGGAAAGAGGAACGCGAGGATTATAATGCTCATCGACCTAGTGGTGGTACTGGCTCTGGTAAATATAAGTGGGAAGAAGAAGAGCAAGTAAATCAATGGAAAGACTCCCAAGTTGTAATAGAAGGTGGTAAAGGTGGTACTACTCAAAAACACGTAAGCAATATTAAAGATGCAGGAGGAAAAGGTTATGCTGGAGATAAAGGTAATAAGGCTTGGCAAACATATAAACGAGACGAACAAGCAGAAGATGCTGCTGCTGAAGCATCTAGACAACTTGATTATGAAAATGATAAAGGTAAAGTGGTTGCTAATGGTTTTATAGATGGTGTTTCTGACGAATTTAGAAAAAAGGCATATCAAAAGAAATTAGGTGAAGATAATGTTAATTCTTCAGTAGTTCAAAACTCAAAAGAAAATATATCTGTTGGTAATGCAAATACTGTAATGGGGAAGGGTAATGTTGTTATGGGAGATTCTCAAACAGTTGTTGGACAATATGCTAAAGCAAACCCTTCTTCATCTTTTTCAGTTGGTACAGGTACAAGTAAGTACGATAGAGCAACTGCTTTCTCTGTAGACAAGAAGGGTATTGTAAGAGAGTCAGGTGGTTCTATGATAGAACAAAGAGACGAAGGTGGATACGACCAAGTTTGGGAAGAAGTAAATGGTGAAATAGTTAAAGTAAATTTATAATAACATAACATGGCTGAAAATAGAAAAATAATAATAGAAGTAGTAGCTAGAACTTCTGGTGCTGAAAAGAACCTAAATAAAGTAGGTACTGAAACAGAAAAGACAGGGAATAAAGCACAAAAAGCAAGTAAATCATTTCTAGGACTAGGAAAGACATTTACTGCAATAGCAAGAGGATTTGTTATTGTTAAATCTTTTCAGTTGTTAGCTAGAGGAATATCAGATTCTATTAGAACTGCTGCTGAGTTTGAATCAACAATGGCTAAAGTAAAAGCAATTACAGGTGCTACAGATGATGAATTTAATAAACTAGAAAAGTCTGCAAGAGAACTTGCTCTAGGTACTATATTCACAGCACAACAGGTAGGTGAACTACAATTAGCTTATTCAAAGCTAGGTTTTACTACTCAAGAGATACTAAACGCCACAGAAGCTACACTTGACTTAGCAACGGCTACTGGAGAGGATTTAGCAAGTGCTGCTGATGTAGTTGGTGCTACTATTAGAGGTTTTGGTCTAGATGCTTCCGAAACTACAAGAGTTGTAGATGTTATGACTAAATCATTTAGTTCTAGCGCATTAAACCTAGAAGGATTTAAACAATCAATGAAAACTGTTGCTCCTATTGCTGCTTCTGCCAATGTATCTCTAGAAACAACTACTGCATTATTAGGAACACTAGCTGATGCAGGTTTAAGAGGAACTAGAGCAGCCACAGGATTGAGAAACTTAATGTCTCAACTTACAGACCCAACATCTAAACTAGCACAAGAATTAGGCTATACAATAGAAAACTCAGAAGGCTTAATACACGCATTTAAAGATTTAGCAACTAGAAATATAGACTTAGCAAAAGCAACAGGACTAACAGATAAAAGGTCTAAAGCTGCGTTTATTACATTAGTAAATGGAATCGACAATGTACAAGATTTAGAGTTTGCTTTAGATAATGCTTCAGGTTCAGCACTAAGAATGTCATCTATAGTAGGTGATACACTTATAGGTAGTTATAAAAGATTTCAGTCTCAAATACAAGAAACACAAATTGCCCTAGTAAATAATGCTATATTTAGAGGTTTAGTAGATGATGCTTCAATTATTTTAGCTTTCTATTCACAAGGTGTAGAAAAAGCAAGACAATTAAGAGCAGAGATAGAGGCTGAACCTTTTATAAAAGAAGATTTTGAGCAAATACTAAAGGAAGAGAAGAAGTTTTATGATGATAGAGCCGATAACAACAAAAACTTCCAAATAGAGATTCAAACTATTCTTGATAATGCAAATGACAAACAAGCAGCACAAGCATTAGTTCAAGAAAAAATAAGAAAGAAAAGAGATGAAGATAATCAGAAGTATTTAGAATTTTTAAAAAGTCAAAAAGTTCTATTAGAAGAAAGACTTACAGATGCAAGATTTTATTATGATAGATCAAGACTACAAGGTAAAGAAGATTTAATTGCAAAAGAAAGACTAGAAGTATTAGGAGAAGCATATGGTAGAGTTGTAAATCAAATAGATGGTTATACAGAGTCAATAAAAAATGCTACTGATGCTGTATCTGGTTTAAATGATATAACTGAAGAGGTTGTAACATATAATTTTGGTATAGATTGGATGGCAGAAACAGATGATCTTGGTAAGTTTTCAGATGGTATGTTAAAACTTGCTGACATTATGAAAATCAATCAATTGGCATTTGCTAAGTTTGATGATATGTCTCCATTGCCAACTGATGAAGAAATACAAGCTGCTTTAGATAGTATGCAAGAGGCTTTCGATAAATTTAATGATATACAGACTCAAGATACATTTATTGCAAGGCTATTTGGAACAGATGATGAAAGTGCTAAAGAAATTGCTGTATTATTAGAGCAGAATGTTAATCAAGCAATGGAGTTTGCATCGTCTGTAACTGATGTATTCCAGACTATTCAACAGAATAGATTGAATAGAATGACTCAAGAAAATGATGAACAATTTCAATTATTTCAAGAAGAACAAGAAAGAGAGTTAGCAGCTTATGATGCTGGACAACAACATCAATTAGATACTTTTATAGGAACACAAGAAGAAAAAGCAGCTTTTGAAAGACATTTAGCATTAGAAAGAATAGAAGAAGAGAAAAGACTACAAGATGCACAAAAGGCTCTTAGAAAAAAACAATTAGCAGAAGAAAATAAAGTTGCTAAGAGAATCTTCATGGTAGATAAAGCCAATACTATAGCACAGATTGGTGTACAAACTGCTTTAGGTGTTGCTCAGATAAATGCCAACCCTGCTGTAAACTTAGATATATCTCAAACTCTAAGAACATTATTAACTGCATTAGTAATAGGTACAGGTGCTGCACAAATAGCTACTGTAGGGGCACAGCAGTACACACCTAAGACATTCCAAGATGGAGGTACTATTGTAGGTGCTAGTCATTCTGATGGTGGTGTTCCATTTACTGTTGCAGGTCAAGCTGGTTTCGAAGCAGAAGGTGGAGAGTATATCTTCTCTAGGTCTACAGTAGACAGGCTAGGAACAGGTCTGCTTGATGCAATTAACTTCGGTGGTGCTTCGCCTAGATTGTTTGCAGATGGTGGCTCTGTGGCAAGGAAATCAATGGAATCTGTAGCAATGGCACAAGCTGATATGGCAGAGCAAATAGGTGATACTATTGCACTAAGAATAACAGAGATTCCTGTAGTAAATGTTGCCCAAGAAACAGTAGATACAAGCAGATTAGTTGAAAATGCAGCAGCAATGGCTAGATTGTAAATTTTTTTAACCTATACTGTA
>Ga0222718_10003901_pt1 | contig 12594 bp, 10 predicted proteins | sample C33_27DmetaG_FD_165045 | JGI IMG/M metagenome (GOLD analysis project Ga0222718, IMG submission 165045) | Estuarine water microbial communities from San Francisco Bay, California, United States - C33_27D | ecosystem: Environmental > Aquatic > Marine > Unclassified | place: USA: California... | reverse complement strand
TTACTCCAGACCTTAGAATAGTCCCATTCTGTGCATTTAACGTAATTCCTGAATGGTACAGAGACAGAATCCAAAAGAAATATTCTATCACTGTAGAGGAATGGGAAGAACGTGAAGGTGTAAAACTTGAAGATGGTCTATACAGAGGTCTTATGAGACGCGGAGCAGGCGATGAACTTGCTGCTGGCTGTGCAAAGAGTCAGATGTTCCATGATGCATCTCAAGCAACAATGTGATAGAATTTTCTAGTCAAAAGAGTAATAACAGTTTAATCTCTAATTTTTGTATTGAATTCTAATACTATTTTATTTCAGTCTCGTAGTTTCAACTTCAAATTAAAACATCTTATGATAATTGGAGTATTGGTTTTAGCTTTTTCAACGTCATTTTTAATTCGAACTCAGCCGTTAGAATATGCAAATCAGTTAAATGAATTTGATCCCTTTTTCAATTTTCGTGCAACTGAATACATTTTAGAAAATGGGTTATCTGAGTATTTTCAATGGCATGATGATAAAAGCTGGTATCCTCAAGGAAGAGATGTTTCATCTACTTCTCAAGTAATGTTACATTCGACAGCAGCAGTAACTTATCAAATATTTGGAGGAAATTCGTCATTATATGATTATACTATTTTATTTCCTGCAATAATTGGTTCATTGACTGTAATTGTAATTTTTGCACTAGTTAGATTATTTGGAGGAAATTTAGCTGGACTGATTGCATCTTTATTATTTGCAGTATCTTTACCAATAATTCTTAGGGGTACTGCTGGATGGTTTAAATCTGAACCATTAGGAATTTTTTATGGAATCCTTGGATTGTACTTATTTTTGAGTGCTATAAAATCAAAAAATCAAAAAATCGCAATTCTAAAAATTATTTTTGCAAGTATAGTGATGGCCTTTGGAATGGCATCTTGGGGTGGAAACCAATTTTTTATAATTCCTCTAGGATTGTTCATCTTAGCACTACCCTTTGTTAATAAAAATCATAAATTTCAATTATGGAGTATTCCATTATTTGTAGGATTATTTTTATTAATTTCAGGCTCATTTGAACGACCTGGAATTAATTTTGTTTTTGGCTTAGGTGGTTTTTCATTAATAATACCTACAGTATTTTTGATAGCTTGTATAGTTATTCAAAAAATTAGTAATGAAAAAAATAAAGTTAGAAATGGATTATTATTATTATTTGGTATTCTAATTTTAAGTTCATTTGTTGTAACTGTAAATGAACAATTTGACTTTCTTCCGTTACCTAGTTTTAGATATCTTAATGCCCTAAACCCTCTATTGACAACTAATGATCCTCTTGTTGATTCAGTTGCAGAACATGCATCAGTTTCAATTCAATCTTCCTTTTTACTTCACTCTGTATGGATGATTTTTGCTGGAATTGGAATTTGGATTTTATTATCCAAAAAAATATCTCAAAAAGAACTTAAAATCAAAAATGATATCACAGCATTTGTAATTATTTTTGGAATTACTGGAGTGTATGTTAGTTCAGTTTTTATGAGATTAGAAGTATTTGCATCCATATCAATTATCGTATTAGCATCAATTGGATTATCTATTTTAACAAGAGAAATTTTTAATATTAAATTTTCTGGCAAAAAAATTTACTTAATTAAAAGTTCTTATGTTTTAATTATTTTATTTTTATTTATTGCTCCTTTAACTATTCCCGAAAATCCTAATTGGATTAATGCTGTTGATTCTCCTCCAGTCATTTTAACTGGTGGAACTTCCTATCCTCCTACGGATGATTGGTTAAAAACTATGGAGTGGATAAAATTGAATACTCCTGAAAATGCAAAAATTGCATCATGGTGGGATTATGGATATTGGATTACAACATTATCTGACCGAACTACATTTGTTGATAATGCCACTCTCAATACTAAAGAAATTCAAAATATGGCAACAATGTTCATGAGTCATCCTGATGAAAGCTGGAAAATGCTTAAGGAAATGAATGCAGACTATGTACTTGTATTTTTTGCTGCTCAAGATATAGACAATAATCCAAAAGATGAACCACTTTATGTGACAGGTGGTGGTGGAGATGAATCAAAAGTATTATGGATTTCTCGAATTGCTGAACTTTCACCTGAAATGTATTTAGAATTAGATGCAAAAACTCCTAAACCAAATTTTTATGAAAATACTATGCTTGGAAAATTACTTCCATTTAGTCCAGTAGTATATTATCAACCTCAAACTGGAGAAAATTCACAAATTTTCAAACCTGGATTTGTTGAAATTAGTATGAAAAATATTAAATACAATTCTGAAAATTCCCCATTAGAATTAGTTTATTCATCACCCAGTTTTACTAATGATACTGAATCAGAAATGATGTTTATCATGATCTATGAAGTGAACAAAAATTATTCTCCTTGATAATTTATTTTTAATAAAATATATTTTTTATTTTCTAATTATTTTTTTCCATTAATACTAAAACCACTTTCAATTTCATTAAAGTGTGATATTTTTAATTTAACATCTTTAAACCATTTTCTAACTTGTTTTTCTGAATGTCTATAAGCAAATTTTGGATAATACCAGTCATAATTTGTGGCAACACTTTGATCAAATGGCACATCTGGAGACCACCAACATTTAAGAAAATTCCAATAAAGAAATCTCTGAATGTCATAGGTACCTGCTTTAATTTTTAGCAAAGGAATATCTTCTTTAATTATAATTTTCTTTTTTAATTGTGAAAGACTCTTCCCTAATAACGCCATATTTTTAGAAAATTCCATACATTGTTTTTCAGTCATTTTAATTGTAGATTCCCTAATATGATCATCAGCAAATTCTCGTAAAGGTCCTTTTTTTCTATAAACATAGATTGAAATAATTCCTTTTTTTGTTAATAGTCTTGAAAGCATTTTGAATGAAGATTCTGTATCCTTAGTATGATGTAAAACTTGATCTGAACAAATAAAATCAAAAAAGTTTTTCTTAAATGGCAATTTTCTAATATCTGCTTGTAAGAAATGAATATTTTTTGTTTTTCCATATTTCTTATACGCAAATTCTATACTTTCACTGGCATCAATTGCAAATACTTGTGAGTTTGGATTTGATGAAAATAGTTTGGCACTATTACCAACCCCTGTTCCAGCATCAAGAATAGTTGAACGTGTTTTTAAAAAATTATCAAATTTTGAGGCTGTTTTCCAACCAAATCTTTCTAGAAACCATTTCTTTTGACTATCAATCCATTTTTTATTATGATATGTTTTGTTGAAATGTTTCCATTTTGATGAAAATGCATCTTCTGTTTTTACAAAATCTTTTTGTTTATCTGAAACTAAATGTGGGATTCCTTTTATAATTAGAAATTTATGTTTTTTAGTACATGTTAAAGTTCCTTCAATAATTTCTTCTTTTTGTTTTTTCTTTATTTTTAAAGAAAAATTTGTATGGCAATCTGGACAAACAATTTGTTCAACTAGATTTAATTTCAATAATTAATATGATTTTTTGGGTAAATAAAAATTAGTTGAATATCTATTTACTCCTCTTTTTTAAATAGATAGTTTTGTTTCTGAATTCATTTCTTTTGTGATAAAAATCCTATACCATATTTCAAATGCTAATAACCCTAAAAATTTATTTACATATCTTACATCTACTTTTTCATCAAGTTTTTTTAGATGTTTTTTTATCCATTCTTCATTAATCCATTTATCTTTAACAATTCTTGCATTATCTAAATAATAGTTACAAATTTCTTTACCATGTGAATTCCATAAATTAATTGTATTTACTGAAAAACCTTGTTTATTTGGTGTAATTAATTCTGAAGAAATATGTTGAGATAGTATTTTTCTTAATGGGAGTTTACCAACATTAGTTTTTTGATCATATTTAATTGAATTTTTTAAATGTGGTGCATATTGAATTAATTGTTTTGATAAAATTGGTGTAATTGACTTTATATTGAAAAAAGAATGAAAACTAGAATTTAACGGGATCCAATTGTATAATAATTTTCCATTAATATCTGCTAAAAATATTTGATCTATTGGAGACAATGAATTATCAAAGTACGGTATGATTTTTGAATAGATTTTATCCCATGAAAAATTTGCTTTTGACTGAAATAATTTTGTTTGATCTGGAACCCAATCACGTTCATGACATTCTAAATATAATTTCACTCGATCTAATGGACTCATATTTGAATTAAAATTTGATAAAAATTTTTGATATCTGAAAGTATATCCTCCAAATAATTCATCTCCTCCATCTCCTGAAACCAAAGATGTTGAAAATTCTGAAGCGGTTTTTACAATATGAAACCAATGAGTATCCCAAAATGGTAATTTGGTAATTCCTATTGCTTTTGGAAGATATTCTAAAAAATTTTCAATTGATATAATATGATGATTTGCATTAAATTTATTTGCTATATTTCCAGCTATACCCGTTTCATCTACACTGTCTGCAAATTTTACAGAAATAGCATCAATTTTGATATCAGGTTTTGTTTTACGAAGTATTGCCATCATAAGAGTTGAATCTACTCCTCCACTTAGTGCTAAAGAAGTGTGATTGTCTTTAACTTTCTTTTCTATTTCTAAAGAAATTGATTTTTCAATATATTCTAAATAATTCAATTTTTCTTTTGGTAAGAAGTCGTTTGAAACAAATTTCTTTTCAATATTTTCTAATGAGGGACAATATCTTAAACTCAATACTTCTTTAATAATAGAAGAATAATTGTTAATTTCCATATTGATACCTAATTTAATACATAATTTTCCATCTTTATAATACTCTATTTTATTATTAGTTAAGATTTAAAAATATGCTTGATCCAACAAGCATGTGAAATATGTTATAACTGGTGGAGCAGGGTTCATTGGAAGTCATATTGCAAAACATTTAGTTGATCAAGATCATGATGTTGTAATTGTAGATAATCTCTCAAGAGGAAGATTAGAAAATTTATCTAAAATTAAAGAGCAAATTCATTTTAAAAAAATAGATATTTTAGATTTTAATTCATTAAAAGAAATTGTTTCTAATTGTGATGGAATTTTTCATCAGGCTGCATTAACTTCTGTACCTGAATCGTTTTTACAAAAAGAAAAATATCATAATGTAAATGTTAAAGGTACTGAAAATATATTCAAATTAGCAAAAGAATTTGAAATAAAAGTTGTATATGCAAGTAGTTCAAGTGTATATGGAAATACTGCTAAAATTCCCATTAAAGAAAACTTTGAAAGAAAACCTGTTAATCCTTATGGAGTAACAAAATTAGATGATGAAATAATGGCAGAAAAATATCATAATTTAGGAGTATCGATTATTGGACTGAGATATTTTAATGTCTATGGAATTGGACAAACTAATGATTATGCAGGTGTAATTACTAAATTCATTGATAATCTAAATCTAAATCAATCTCCAATTATTTTTGGTGATGGCACTCATACAAGAGATTTTATTTCTGTAGAAGATATCGCTAAGGCAAATTTATTGTCAATGGAAAGCAAAATTGATTTTTCATTCTTAAATATTGGAACTGGAATTTCAACATCCATAAAACAATTAGCAAAAATGATGATAGCTCTTTCTGGAAAAACATTGGAAATGAAATATAATGATTTACCATTAGGGGATGTAAAAGATAGTCTTGCTGATATTTCTGTAGCAAAAAAATTGATTAATTGGAATTATGAAACATCATTAGAAAATGGTTTAAAAAAATTCTTTTTTTAATTTTTTTAGTAAATCATTTGTAGTAATTACTGGTATTTTCAGATAAAATGCTTCTTTAATGACTTGTGGAATACTCTCCATTCTTGATGTTACCGCTAACAAGTTAGATGTTTTGAACTCCTCCATTACATCTTTCCATTTTGTATTGGTGTAGTAAACAACTTTTGCATTACAAGGAATTATTGGTTGGAAAATTATGATGATATTGGATTTGAAAATTTAATAAAATTTCTTTTTTAGAAGTTTTTATTCACCTAAAAATTCTAAAATTGTTTTTGAGTTGAATTCTTTTGAAATTTTATGTTGACAATCATAAATTAAAGGAATAATTTCTTGTTTGTATATTTCTGATATTCTTTTTTTAACACTATCATGATGTTGTACAATACATAAACAAGAAATTTCTTTCAAGTTTTCATCATTTAGATTGTCTATCTTTTCAAAATTTAATTCATTAAGATTATTTTCTATTAGATACTTCTCAATTGACTTATTACTAAAATATGGATCATATCCAAACACTCTAAATTTTTTCTTTTTTAAATCTGAAATAATTTTAAAACTAGCTGAATCTCTCATATCTTCTATATTTGGTTTATATGATAAACCACAAACAATTATTGATTTTTCCAAATTATTATTCAATATTGAATTTTCAATATTGTTTGCAATATAATTAGGCATTTGTAAATTAATTTTTAATGCATTTTCAATTGTAGCAAAATTTAACTGAAATTTTTTAGCTGATTCCAATAAAAATCGTGGATCTTTTGGTATACAATGTCCACCTGCACCAGCACCAGGATAATGTGCCATAAATCCAAATGGTTTTGTTGCAGCTGCATCTATGACATCCTTTACATTAATTTCTAATTTGTCACATAACATTGCAAGTTCATTTACTAATGATATATTTACAAGTCGAAATGTATTTTCAAATGATTTAACAACTTCAGCAATTCTTGGTGAATTAACACGAATTAAATTTGCACCATTAACAAATTTATAAATTTCTTTTGCAATGAAAAAACTATCATTATCTGAACAATAAATTACTCTTGGAATGTTGTCTATTTTCCATTCTTCATTAGCAGGATCTATTCTCTCTGGACAGAAACATACTCCACAATCAGTTCCAACTTTCAATCCTTTAGATTCAATTAACTTTATCATATTTTCAGTTGTTCCTACTTCGATACTACTTTCTAAAATTATTACATCTCCAGATTTTGAGCTATCTAAAAATGATTCAATTGCTGCTTTTACATAAACATCTGATTTAATTTTTTCATTAGGAATGGGAGTTGGAACACATATTATTCCAATTTTTGGAACATCTGTTTTTATTGATTTATAATCTAATTTTAAATTCTGATTTTCTCTAACTTGCTTAAATTCTAACTCTAAATAAATTTCTGAATCTAATAATTCATTTTTTTTTAAACGATTAATTCTATTTTCATTTATATCAATTCCTATGACTTTTTTACCAGCTTTTGATAATTTAACAGCTAAAGGAAATCCAACATAGCCTAATCCATAGACTTCAATCAAAAATGAATTTTTTTTCACATTTTCTATTGTTTCATTTAATTTCATAATTACCAGAATCCTATTGATTTTATAATTAACTATTTGCTTTTTATTTAAATTGTCTATCAATACCTATAAACAGTTTATTTGTAGAAATTATTTTATTAAAGCAATATGTCTGAGCTTGAAATAATAAAAAGAAAATTTCAAAAAATTGATTCAAAAAGATGTTGGGGTGATCATTTTAATGCAAGATTTTTTCTTATGAATAAATTGAAAAAATACAAAAATCAATAGTATTAGACATTGGTGATGTTGGCATAATTTTATCTGAAATATTTGACAATACTTTAAAAATTAACGTTAACCCTTCTTTTAGGGACTTATCTAAATACAAGAAAAATTTTCTTGATATTGAATGTATTTGTACATTTATGAATAATCTGCCCTTAAAAGATAATTCTGTAGATTCTGTGTTTTGTGCAAATATTGACAAAGTTGCTTAGATGGACTCCTGAGACAAAATTAGATGCTGGTTTAATGACCATTTTTTAAATTATTCATTAAGTAAATCTTCATAGAATTTTACATATTTTGGTAAAAGTATATCCCATGTGAAATTCTTCATAACAAAATCATAACCATTTTTTCCTAATTTTTGACATAATTCATTATCTGATAATAATTCAATTATTGCTTTTTTCAATTTATCTGGTTCATTAGGAGGAATTAATATTCCAGTTTCCTGATGAGTAATTAACTCTGGTATGCCTCCAACATTTGTTGCAATAATCGGAATTTTAAGATAAAATGCTTCTTTAATTACCTGAGGTATGCTTTCCATTCTAGAAGGGATTACAAGAATTTTAGATTCTTTTAGTTTTGTCATAGCTTTTTCCCATTCCATATCAGTACAATAAACCACGTTCGCATTAATTTCATATTCAATTTTTTTTAATATATCAATTCCTTTTTCATAGCTCTCTCTTCCAATATATGCAATTTGTTTTTCTTTTTTTGGGACATCTGGAATATTTTTGAAATTTTCTATATCTAAAGGTGCAAAAATACATTCAAAATCAATTCCTAATTTTTCTTTGTATTGTTTTTTCACCATCATGGAATCAGTTGTTAATTTATCTGCCCATTTCAAAACTTTTGACTCTGTAAGTTTAACTGCATTTGCCGTAATGTTTGAATGTAATACATCAACTTGTTCAGAATAAACTCCGTGGACAGAAAGAACTTTTTTCTTTGCTTTAGTATGACGCATTGCAAATGCAGAGGGAATGTTAAATGCATGAACTATATCATAGGTTTCTCTTCCAATCATTGATTTTATAGTACTAAATAAAGCAAAACTAGGATTTTTCATTTTTTTTATTGGTATGGAAGAAATTTTCATAAGTTTAATTTCATAACCATGTTCTCTTAATTTTTCAGCAACCCTTGCAGCATGTCCTCCTATTCCACCTTCAAATCTGGGTGAAATAAAGAGAATTTTCTTAGCGTTTGTTGGTTTGTTCAAAATCTATTTTTGTTAAGATTTTACTTGTATATGATAAATTTTGTCTACAATAATCAATAATAAGTCCAACAATATAGCGCCTGTGTCCATGAAAACTGCTATAGTGATGGGAACACGACCCGAGATAATCAAATTAGCTCCAATTATACAAAAAATACCAAAAAAAAATTGCCATGTAATCTTTTCAGGTCAGCACAATGATTATCAAATGAGTTTAAAATTTGTTGATCAATTAGGTCTGAGAAAACCTGATTATTCTCTAAAACTAACTAATTCTGTTCCGAGTATTCAAATGGGAGAAATAATTTTAAAACTTTCAAAAATTTTACAAGAAATTAAACCTGACACTACAATTGTTCAAGGTGATACAAATACTGTATTAGCATCAGCTATGTGTTCATTAAAATCAGGAATACCAATTTGTCATGTTGAATCTGGATTAAGAAGTAATGATTGGCGAATGCCTGAAGAACATAATAGAATCACAACTGATCACTTATCAGAATTACTTTTTGCACCAACAATTCGTGCAAAAAAAAATCTACTTTCAGAAAAAGTTCACGGAAAAATTTTTGTTACTGGTAATACAATTATGGATTCAATTTCCAAATATTCAAAAATTTCATCTAAAAAATCTACACTTCAGATTAATGAAACTGATTTTATTTTATTAACATTGCATAGAGCAGAAAATGTTGATAACAAAAAAATTCTTACTTCGTTAATTAATACAATTACTCAATCAAATGAAAAAATTATTTTCCCTATTCATCCAAGAACATTAAAACAATTAAAGAAATTTGATCTTATGAAAAAATTAGTAAAATCTGAAAATATTAAAATTTTAGATTCAATAGGCTATTTTGAAATATTAGAATTAATGAAAAAATCATCATTTATTTTAACTGATTCAGGTGGCATACAAGAAGAGGCAACTTCATCTCAGATAAGAAAAAAAACTTTTGTTATTAGAAAAACTACTGATAGACCAGAAGCTGTTGAACATGGTTTTTCAGAATTGATTGGAACTAACACAAATAAATTAAAATATGTTTTAAAAAATGGTCATGATTCAAAAATCCCTCATAAAAAATCTCCTTATGGGGATGGAAAAGCAACTGAAAAAATACTTAGAGCAATTTACAATAGATTTTAACTGCCAAAATTTTTATGATTAAATAAAATATTGATGTGTATAGAAAATGTATGATGATGATGATTTACAACGTCTTTATGGCAAAAAATATTTTTCACATAGAACCAGACCTGAAATGTGGAATCGTAGAGCCCAATTTGTTCTAGAAAAATTTAATCCTAAAACTGCTTTAGATATAGGATGTGCATCTGGAGAATTTGTAAAATCCATGATTGATGTGAATATTGATGCTTATGGGATTGACGGTTCTGACTTTGCCATTTCTAATTCTAACGAATCCATCAAAAATAAAATTTTAAAAGTCAATTTAAATTCTGATCCTTTTCCATTTGAAAACAACACTTTTGATTTTATTGGGAGTTTTTATTCTGTAGAACACATTCATGATATTGAATTTTTCTCAAAAGAGTTATTTCGAACTTTAAAGAGCTCAGGTAAAGCATGGTTTCTTACTCCAAATATAGGAGAAGAAGGAAGAACTAAAGTTGATGTTTTTACAAATACTTTTGAAAATTGGAAAACCATTTTTGAAAAACAAAATTTTACTGTTACAAAATTCAGTCCCCACGAAATGATGGCTTTACGTGGGAAATTGGGTGCATTTCATTTTTATAAATTTCCTAAAACATTACAAAATATTGTTAAACGTTTAGCATATGATTATGCAAATAAAACTATGAATGACACATCATTTATTCTTCAAAAGTGTTAATTTTGAATAATCATTAATTATCATTTTAGCTATATTTTCCCAATCAAATTTTTCCACAATTTTTCTAGAATTTTTTCCAAATTTTTCCAATATCTCTTCATTTTCTAATAATTTGATGATTTTTTCTGCCAAATCTGTTGAATCGTTGATAAAAAAACCATTTTTACCGTCAATTAAAATATCTGAAGGAATTGTTTCATTTTTTGCTATAATTGGTAACGATGCAGCCATATATTCTAAAATTTTAATTGGTAAGGCATTTTTTGTTACATCTGAACTACGTAGTGGACCAATTCCAATAATGCTTTCTTTTAGAATTTTAGGAATTTTTTCATGCTCTACCCATCCCAAAAATGTAATGTTTGATTCTATGTTTGTATCTTTTACTATTTTTTTGATATTTTCTAATTCTGGTCCATTTCCTACCAATACAATTTGAACATCTACATATTTTTTAATTATAATGGGTACTGCTTTCATTAGAATATCTAATCCTCTATGTTGATACATTACCCCTGAAAAAATTATTTGTCTTTTACGTTTTAGTTTTGATTCAAATTGTTTCAATCCAACACCATTTGGAACAATGGATACTTTCTCTTTGTTTATGTTGTAATATTTTTCAACAAGCTCCTTTGTATTTTCATTCATCACTAAAACTTTAGATGAATTTTGAAGTGTTTTTGAATTGTATATTTTTTCAATTTTTCGTTGAATTGATTTTAAGCCTGTTGATTTTGCATATATTGCATCATCAATTTTAATAATTGACGGAATTTTTAATTTTTTTGCACAAGATACGGCAGCTTTTGGTGCAAAATGAAATGGGTGAAATATCGAAAACACAAAATCATATGATTTTTTTTGCCCTACTTCAATTCCCTTATCTCTTAAATTTTTGTAACATCGTCTAGCTGCAATTTTAATATTATTTCTTGATGGGGTTTCTGTTCTAATGACTTCAATATTATCATGTAATTTTGGATTATATTTTTCCCCATTCCATTCTACATCTGGTGTGATTACAGTTATTTCATGTCCTAACTCTGCTAATGCATTAGCTATTTTTGAAACTACTATCACTCCTCCACCACTAATTGGAGGAAAATGAAAAACCATGTATAGAATACGCACAAGTTTATCCTTTTATTGGATAAGAAAAACTTTATGATGAATTGATTGATTTTGATATAACTAAAAAATGGATTTTGTCATCAGGTTTAGTAGTTTCAAATTCTGAAAATGAAAATTTAGGAGGTGTTCATTCCTATTATGATGAAAAGCAACAAAATTATGGTTTTCTTTATCCTGAAATTACAGGTTATTTTCTTAGTACACTAAATTTTTTGAATAATATTGAAAATAATACAAAATATGTTGAACTATCAAAAAATTCTGCAAATTGGTTAATGTCAATATATGAAAAATATGGAGGAATAATTCAAGGAATTTATGGTAATAATCAAAAAAAATTTGTTTACTCATTTGATATTGGAATTTGTAGTAACGGAATTTTAGATTGTTACAAATTAACTAAAGAAAATAAATATCTAGATTTTGCTCAAACACTATTGTCCTGGATTACTAATGAAGCAATACAAAATAATGGAAAAATTCAATCAGTCAAAGATCTTGAATCTAATAAATTTTTTGAAGAAAAGAAATATTGGTATAAACAATATGGTTGTCTTCATTTAAAGACATCAATGACATATTTGAAAATGTATCAATTAACAAAAAATCAATCTGATTTAACATTGGGAAAAAAAATTCTTGATCAATATTCTTTATTTCAAAAAAATGACGGAAGCTTTTCTTTACATGAAAATGATTCAGTTGTTCACATCCATTCCTTATGTTATGCGTTAGAGGGACTGATATTTGGATATCATATTGTAAAAGAAAAAAA
>Ga0222718_10003899_pt1 | contig 12596 bp, 12 predicted proteins | sample C33_27DmetaG_FD_165045 | JGI IMG/M metagenome (GOLD analysis project Ga0222718, IMG submission 165045) | Estuarine water microbial communities from San Francisco Bay, California, United States - C33_27D | ecosystem: Environmental > Aquatic > Marine > Unclassified | place: USA: California... | reverse complement strand
TGACGCCTGGAGGCCATCAATTCCACGGCTCATCTGCCCTTTGGTCCGAACCAACCACCAAAAATGCTCAGTTACGGCTTCATCGTCGTATTGAACAAGACACGCACGTGCAATTCCGCTGACAGTTTCACCAGAGGAATCTGAAACGAGATGTAGATTAAAAGGTATTTCTGCCACCGACCGAGGCCGTTAATTCCGTCTAGTACTGGGGACAACTCAATAATAATAGGATCACTAGAATTATCCGTACCCATTCTTAACTTCTCGGCCACCTCTTTGCCAACGGCGGATAAGTCGTGATGTACAATATTAGATTTGTGGAGAAGGCATTTTTCCCCATTATTCCCAGTATTCAATCTAATGAAATAAACGGATAAACCCATGGATAAACATATTTCAGGCGATTTAGTCCTTGTTTTTACAAGTGTTGTTCATGTTTTTTCATAGAGACATTTAATGCGAATATGTCAGTGGATGACTTTTGATCCCCATTTCTAACCGCCCCATCAACTTCTACATCTTTAGTATTAGATTCTTATTTATGTAGGTTGAACTCTGGATAAGAGAATATTTACATCTGTGGAAATATAAATTGACAGACGAGCAATGAGTACGTTAACGGTTTCCATGTCTTTGGGGCATTCGTCCCATTTTTCCCTCCGTTCGTACAAAACGACACATCAGTTCACCATTACGGTCTTGTTCAGATAGTCGGATTGAATCTTCCTCCTCACCGTCGACGCTCTTGCGTCATTCCCCGTTACAATAGGTTTGGGAGCCTGTTTCTCCATGCATCTTCAAGAACTAAAACGCAAAACTCCGCCCGAACTTTTAGCCTTTGCTGAAGAGCTGGGTATTGAGAATGCTTCGAATTTGCGTAAGCAAGACATGCTGTTTTCAATTCTCAAGCAGCTCGCTGAGCAAGACCAGGCAATATCTGGGGAAGGCGTATTAGAAATACTGCAAGATGGTTTTGGTTTTCTTCGCTCACCAGAATCTAATTATCTTGCAGGACCAGATGATATTTATGTTTCTCCAAGTCAGGTCCGTCGCTTTGGCTTGCGTACGGGTGATACTGTTGAAGGAGAAATTAGAGGACCAAAAGATGGGGAACGATATTTCGCTCTTCTCAAAGTCAACACAATTAACTTTGAGCAACCGGATGCTGTTCGACATCGCATTAACTTCGACAACTTAACGCCGCTCTATCCAGAAGAAAAACTGAACATGGAGTTCGACGACCCAACAGGCAAAGAGCTTACGGGTCGTGTTATTGAGATTGTCTCACCTTTAGGTAAAGGCCAGCGGGCATTGCTAACAGCGCCACCGCGAGCTGGTAAGACAGTGATGTTGCAAAATGTCGCGAGTTCTATCGCGGCCAATCATCCAGAAGTATATTTGATTGTTCTTTTGATTGATGAACGGCCTGAAGAAGTCACTGACATGGACCGCACCGTAAAAGGTGAAGTGGTGAGTTCAACATTCGATGAGCCTGCATCCCGTCACGTGCAAGTTGCCGAAATGGTTATCGAGAAAGCTAAGCGTTTGGTTGAACACAAACGTGATGTAGTCATTTTGCTCGATTCTATCACCCGGTTAGCGCGGGCCTATAACACGGTGGTTCCGTCTTCAGGAAAGGTTTTGACGGGTGGCGTAGATGCAAACGCATTGCAACGCCCAAAGCGGTTCTTCGGTGCAGCACGTAACATCGAAGAGGGTGGATCTTTAACAATCATCGCAACGGCATTGATTGAAACAGGTAGCCGCATGGATGAGGTTATTTTTGAGGAGTTTAAAGGTACAGGTAACTCCGAGATTGTTATGGAGCGTAAGCTTGCAGATAAGCGCATCTTCCCGGCCATAGACATAACCAAATCAGGGACACGCAAAGAGGAACTCCTTGTCGATCAGAAAACGCTATCCAAGATGTGGGTCCTGCGTCGCATCCTCGATCCCATGGGAACTCAGGACGGCATGGAGTTTCTGCTCGATAAGCTGAGAGAATCAAAGAACAACGATGATTTCTTTGATCGTATGAATCATTGATCTCGACCGGTCAATTGAAACACCTCTACGAACAGTTTTTCGGCTGACAACAGATTTTCTTCTGGGCATAATTTTGCGTCTATTCGGTCTTGGGGAAGACCTTTGGGGAGCAAATTATGAGCCGTTTTCCAGTATTAATAGTCCCGTTTGTTTTAGTCGGCATGTCGCCGGTTTATGCGGAACAGGGTGAACCTGAAGCCGTATTTGGACAGTCTTTGATGTCTGCTGAAGAAGTGACAGCTCATAAATCAAAACTTGCCAATTGCCGCTCCGAACAAGAACGGCAACAGATCAGGAACGAGCATAAGGACCGAATGGTCCAGCGTGCACGATGGAAAGCACTGGTCTTAAGGGGCGAGACGACAACTGTCAGCCTTTCTGAGACCGGCTAATTTAAATCCAAGATACCGATTTTAGGTTTGCAAGATTGTAGACCCTGTCGTCTTGCGTGTTTCAAGATCACTATGTGCGTGTGCGGCTTGTTCAAGCCCATAAGACTGACCCACTTCAATTTTAACAGCACCAGAACCAACAACCTCGAATAAATCATCACAGCCCTGCACGAGTTGCTCTCTAGTACCGGTGTAATCAAACAATGTTGGTCTGGTTACAAAAAGTGAGCCCTTTGGACCTAAGCTTCCAATCTCAAGAGCGGGTGGTGGGCCCGATGCGTTACCGAAGGACACCATGAGACCGCGTTTCTGAAGACAGTCCAAAGACCCCATAAATGTATCCTTGCCCACACCGTCGTATACCACTGAGACTTTTTTACCGTCTGTGATGTCGTTGACGTTCGCCACAAAGTCTTCGCTCTTATAGAGAATTGTGTGATCGCAGCCGCTTTCTTTAGCCAACTCAGCTTTTTCTTCTGACCCCACAGTACCAATGACCGTTGCGCCAATATGTTTTGCCCACTGACAGAAGATGAGGCCTACGCCTCCTGCAGCGGCATGGAACAAGACCGTCTCGCCGGCCTTTAAATTGTGCAAGCTTCGCAGGAGATACCAAACCGTCAGACCGCGCAGCATCATACCGGCCACTTGTTCATCACCTAAAGCGCCCGGCACTTTAACCAGGGACCCTGTGGGCATGATGCGTTCTGAGGCATAGGATCCCATTGGGCCATTGCCGTAACACACCCGATCGCCTTCTTTCAGATCTGTTACACCTTCCCCGACCTCTTCAATTTCACCTACGGCTTCCATACCGGGGGTAAAGGGAAGACCTGCAACGGGATACAGACCTGAGCGATGGTAGGTATCAATAAAATTGACACCTATAGCGGTTTGTCTCAGCCGGACTTCGCCGGCGCTCGGAGATCCGATTTGTACATCGGTGCCAACCAAAACATCCGGTCCGCCCGTCTCTCTCACCACTATCGCTCGCGCCATGATTGCCCTCTGCCTGTATTCTTAAAGTCCTTGGAAGCCCTAGGAATAGTCCTATGGCTCTTCCAGTTTCAACAAAGTCTGCTTTGTAACCAAACCACCGTCGCCCGAATAGCCCCCAAGACCGCTAGCTGCCACTATGCGATGGCAAGGAATGATAATGGGTATCGGATTAGCACAGCAGGCCGTGCCAACAGCACGTGCCGCTGACCTGAGTTTCTTTGCTACCTGTCCGTAAGTCCGCGTCTCCCCATAAGGAATGTTTTGCATCGCAGCCCAGACCTTGTTTTGAAATAGTGTCCCAGCTGGCCTGAACGGTAGATCAAAAGTTCGGAGAGACCCGTCGAAATAAGCGATGAGTTGATCGCGTGCCTCTTTCAAGAGCATTGTTTGGGACTGGTCTTGACCCCAGCCCCAGTCAAGAGAGACCAGAATGCCGCCTTCTTCTGAAACCGTTAATTCACCAATTTGGGAATGAAAGGACAACTGCGGCATTTTTTGAAACTTATCCTGCTAGCGCCGATTTGAGATCATCTGCCGTCGTCACTGGGGCCTGACAGACAGGTCCTCGACAGATGTACGCCGCCGCCTTTCCATAAATTGCTGCTTTGCCGTGAGCTGCATGACCAGCAGGGAGAGCATCGGTGTCGTCAACCGTGGACAAAATCAAATTAGGCAGAGAGGTAAAAAGCGCCGCCTTCAATAAAGTTTTTACGTCCTTGTCCGCGCGATCGCCGACAATGACCACTTGGATTGCATCGGTAAAGAGTTCAAATCCGTTCAAAAAGGCACAAGTATGTGGAAAGTGCCGCATAGCATCTGCATCAAAAGCTTCAATCAAAGCTTCCGCACGTATACGAAAACGATCGTCACCTGTTAGGTAAAACAACCGCGCAAGGTTAGCGAGCATAACGCCGTTACCTGAAGGTGTAGCTGTATCTATCACCTGTGTAGTGCGAACAATCAGGTTTTCTGCATCAGCGGCCGTAAAGAAATAGCCGTGTCCGCCTTCATTCCAAAAAAGAGAATGAACTAAATCTGCCCAATCGACAGCCTGTTTCATTATGGCGGTATCACCGGTTACACTATGAAGCATGAGCGCGGCCGCAATTAGGTTGGCATAGTCATCCAACATATCAACAGGCTGTAGTCGTCCGCCGCACAGGGAATGGGCAATGCGATCGCGGCCATCACTGTCTTGCCATATCATCGTCGACAGTATCGCTTCGAATGTAGATTGGCTTAGCGCGATCCATTCAGGCTGATTAAAGACCATGCCAGCGCGGGCCAGCGCTTGAATTATTAGGCCATTCCAGTCGGCGAGTATCTTGTCATCTCGATCAGGCCGGATACGAGGTGCCCGAGCATCAAACAACTGCTTACGTCCTTGCTGCAGGATTTTTTCAGCATCTTTAGACGTGATACGATCACCGCTGTCGATCCGATTGAGAATGTTTTTGCCTTCCCAGTTTCCTTTCTCGGATATGTCGTATGCATCTTTGAAGAGAGGGGCGATTTTCTCATCGATTACGGCGTCGACTTCAGCGGCTGACCAAACGTAGAATTTTCCCTCTTCACCTTCTGAGTCTGCGTCGAGAGTTGCAGCAAACGCGCCGTTTTCGCCCGCCATTTCTCTGGTAAGCCAGTCGATGGTTTCTTCTATGCGGGTTTTGTACAACTCCGATCTAGTTTCCAGCCAAACCGAACTCATCATATCTATGAGCTGTGCGTTGTCGTAAAGCATCTTTTCAAAATGCGGTGCGAGCCATTTGCTATCTGTTGAGTAGCGAGAAAACCCACCGCCTAAGTGATCATATATTCCACCGTTACAGATTCTATTGAGTGTAAGAGTGGAAACGGTTTTGTATCGTGGCTCGCCTGTGCGCAGAAAGGCACGCCACATAAAATCAAGAACGTCTGTCATGGGAAACTTTGGTTGACCAGCAAGGCCACCATCTATGAGGTCGAAGTGATCAACAATGTGCTCTGCTGCTTCGTTTAGAGAGGTCAGCGACAGTGGTTCACGCAATTCACCTTCTTGTGTACGACCGATATGTGTTGTGAGTTTCCCTGCTTGATCTTCAACGGTTTTACGATCTTTGCCATACACCTCAGCAATTCGTTCAAGGACGTCTCGAAACCCCGGACGTCCATATCGCGCTTCAGGTGGAAAATAAGTCCCGCCGAAAAAAGGTTTTCCATTGGGAAGCACAAACATAGTGAGTGGCCACCCACCCTGCTCACCTGTTGCGGACAATGCTTTCTGATATATGGCGTCAACGTCAGGCCGTTCTTCACGATCAACTTTTATATTGATGAACAATCGATTCATGATTTCCGCGATAGCCGGTGCTTCAAAACTTTCGTGGGCCATCACATGGCACCAATGACAGGCGGCATATCCGACGGACAACAGAATCGGTTTGTCTTGTTCACGGGCTGCGGCAAAGGCATCATCGCCCCAGGCCCACCAGTGCACCGGATTATCGCGATGCTGTAACAGATAGGGGCTCGTTTCTTCCCCAAGACGGTTTTTCTCGCTTTGTTTCGAGGGCGTGTCGGTTGGCGTACTGGCCATAAACTTTCTTTCTCAAAGCTTTTGTTTCTTCTGAACCGTTTCTACTGTAGGCGGGGTAGATTCGAAATTAAATGAAACAGCGCTAACGAGGCCGTCATGAAAGTCAAAATTGATGTCGAATGCACGCCGGAGGAAGCGCGTGCGTTTCTTGGTCTCCCAGATGTTGCTCCGTTGCAGCAGGAAATGATGGCGGAACTTCAGGGTGAATTGGCCAAGGCCGCCAAGGCTATGAATCCAGAAGACATGATGAAAACCGTATTTCCGGCTGGGGCTGAAGGCTTGGTGGATATGCAGAAAGCCTTTTGGTCAGCTCTCGGTGGCACGGATACGTCCGAAAAGACCAAGTAATGCTTTAGGCGACTTATTCAATGTCGACGTCAGATACAATTTTCGCACCAGCGACCGCTCCAGGCCGGGCCGGGATCGCGGTCATTCGCATATCAGGAGCAAAAACCCTCAAAGCTCTTGATCGGCTGGGAGTTGGATCTCTGAAGCCGCGTGTGATGACCCGCGCCAAACTCAATGACCCGACCACGGCCGACACGTTGGATGATGCCTTGGTGGTTTGGTTTGAAACGCCAAATAGTTTTACGGGCGAAGATGTGGCTGAATTGCATATTCATGGCGGTCCCGCAGTGGTCGAGAGCGTGCTGTCGGCGCTCAATGGTGTTGGTGGCTTGCGGCCTGCGGAGCCCGGTGAATTTACGCGTCGCGCATTTGATGCTGGCAAACTGGACCTCACCCAGGCCGAAGCCCTTGCTGACCTGGTTGACGCGGACACCCGGGCCCAGGCCCGCCAAGCCCTTCGGCAAATGGGCGGCGCCCTGAAAACCACGTATGACGATTGGCGTGAACGTTTGGTCAAGGCTCTGGCTCACTTAGAGGCCGTTATTGATTTTCCCGATGAAGACCTACCCGATGATACGGCGCAGGCGTTGTGGGGCGCTGTGGAGGGCCTTGAGAAAGAACTAAGCAAGCACTTGGCAGATGATGGTCGTGGAGAACGTCTGCGCAATGGCATTCATGTTGCAATTATTGGTCCGCCAAACGCGGGCAAGTCGAGCCTGCTCAATTTGCTGGCGCAACGAGAGGCCGCAATTGTATCAGAAATAGCTGGAACGACCCGCGATGTCATAGATGTTCATCTCGACCTAGACGGATATCCGGTTCTGATTGCTGACACTGCGGGCCTGCGAAGTACGACGGACACGATTGAAGATGAGGGCGTCCGTCGCGCAAGAAACCGAGCAGAAAATTCTGACCTGGTCGTCGCCCTGTTCGATGGTGCGGTGTACCCGAACCGCGACCCAGCGACGGTTGAGTTGATCGACGACTCTACGCTGGTTGTTGTCAATAAATCTGACCTTTTGGATCAAGCCCGTGAACTGGAGCATGACATCGACGATGAATGGCGTGCGACACATTTCGTGTCGGTTAAAGATGGATTTGGCGTTGATATGTTGATCTCCACGTTGACTCGAAAGGTTGCTGAGTTATGTGATGAAGGGACTGAAGCGCCGATCACTCGCGCGCGTCATCGCCATGCGCTAACGGAATGTCAAACCGCAATGACTCGGGCGCGGTCAGCGAATTTACCAGAACTTGCGGCAGAGGATTTGCGTTTAGCAGTAAGAGCCCTTGGTCGATTGACGGGACATGTTGATGTCGAAGATTTGCTTGATGTTGTTTTCGGAGATTTTTGTATCGGTAAGTAAACAAAAGGGGTGTCTTGCTGCACACACAAGCGCCTGATATCAACGCGGCGCTTTCTTCTTATTGCCCGGACGAGTGGGCCGGGGCAAACCTATGACGCGCGCGATTTTTCTTTTGGCACTGCCTGTGTTTCTCGCGGCCGCCAGCTCTATGTTGGCGACGGATTTGTATTTACCCGCGATCCCCATATTACCTGACGTTCTCAATGGTGACGCCGTCGGCGCGCAATACACACTGGCTGTTTTCTTTGCGACTTTTGCCATCGGGCAATTGGTGTTTGGTGCAATGGCAGACCTGTATGACCGGCGCTTAATTCTGACTTGGGCGCTCGCCGCGTTTTCAGCAGCCTCAGCGGCCTGCGCGCTCGCAGAGACCATGGACACGCTAATTCTATTGCGCGCTGTTCAGGGATTTGCAGCAAGTGCCGGGACAGCGTTGGCTCCTGCTCTCTTAAGAGAAGCTGGCGCAGATCGTGTCGTTGTGCGTCTCACATCCATTGTGTCTTCCATGGAGGCTGTTCTGCCGGCCATGGCCCCCGTGCTTGGAGCGTGGTTGATCTCATTGTTTGGTTGGTCATCAACGTTTTGGTTCATGACGATCATCGCGTTGCTCACCATGCTTGCCTTTCAACGCCTGACTTTGCCAGCTGCCCCCGCCCCGGATGCGGATCGACCAAACGCGTCTGTAAGGTATTGGCGACTCTTAAAGGCCCGTCGGTTCATGGGATATCAAGTAAGTCATGCTCTGGCTTTTACCGGATTGATTATCTTCATCATGGCGTCGCCCTATTTGTTGGTGACTCATCTCGGTCATACCACCACTGCTTTCGTGGCTATGCAGGCGACATTAATCTTGGCTTTTGTGATTGTGGCAAATCTCGCTGGGAAGTTGACGGATCGCTTTGGTATTGATCGGGTGATCGTGACAGGTGCCGTGTTTCAAATGATCAGCGGAATCGCGTTTTTGGCTGTTGTGGTTCTCAAGACCGAATGGCTTGGTCCAGTGAGCTTTACGCTAACAATGCTGCCCATGGCCATTGGCCTCGGCTTTCGGGGTGGTCCTGGGTTCGCCCGCGCCATGACCTTTTGCGGCAAACACACCGGGTCTGCTGGAGGTTTGATGATGTTTACAGCAATGGGTATGTCGGCCATTGGTACTCAGCTCGTTGCGCCCTATCTGATCGATGGTGCGACTGCGCTGGCTATAGCCATCGTCGTGTTATGCGCGGTGTCGTTGGTGCTATTGCCGAATGCCATGAAACCCGATCCTGGTGACCCAACTCCTTAGATCGTCGAACCGGTGACGACTGAATAATAGTTCGTTATATAGGGCGCGAATTTTCAGGAGTTTGCGCGCCTTATGTCTTCGGACAACTCACGGTCCTATGACGTCATTGTCGTTGGCGGCGGTCACGCCGGCACCGAGGCCGCGGCTGCGGCCGCGCGCTTTGGAGCACGCACGCTGCTGTTGACCCATAAAGTAGAGACGATTGGCGAGATGTCCTGTAACCCGGCCATAGGTGGTTTGGCCAAGGGCCATCTCGTGCGGGAGATCGACGCCCTTGATGGCATCATGGGCCGAGCCATCGATGCAGGCGGAATTCAATTCCGAATGCTAAATCTGTCTAAGGGGCCCGCAGTGCGTGGTCCCCGTGCCCAGGCTGATCGCAAACTGTATCGACAAGCAGTTCAAGCGCTATTGGGGGACCAGGAAAACCTCACAATACTTGCCGGCGCGGCTGAAGACCTTGAGATTGATTCCAACGGCCAAAAGATTTCTGCAGTCATCACCGGTGACGGCGAGCGGATATCGTGTGGGGCTGTCGTTCTGACCACGGGTACCTTTTTGAGCGGTGTTATTCACCGCGGCGAAGACCGCATCCCAGCCGGACGGATTGGTGAAAAGGCCGCTTATGGCCTATCTAAGACATTGAAATCATTAGAGTTTTCACTGGACCGCTTGAAAACAGGAACGCCCCCGCGGCTAAACGGCAAGACCATCGCTTATGACCGTCTTACTGAACAGCCTGGTGACGCCCCGCCGGTCCCGTTCTCCTTTATGACGGATAAAATCACCACACCTCAGATTGCCTGCCACATCACGTCAACTACGCCAGAAACTCATGCCCTCATTTTAGAGAACAAAGACCGGGCACCGATGTACAACGGCCAGATTGAAAGCGTGGGCCCCCGGTACTGTCCCTCCATCGAAGATAAGGTCGTGCGTTTTTCAGAGCGCGAGGGACATCAAATCTTTCTTGAGCCCGAAGGTTTGGACGATGACACGGTCTATCCTAATGGTATTTCGACCAGTCTGCCTGAGGACGTTCAACTGGCCATGCTAAAAACCATTCCTGGCCTTGAACAGGCCAAGATGTTGCAAGCTGGATATGCCATTGAATACGATTTCGTAGATCCCAGGGAACTGAGGGCAACCCTTGAGACTCGCAAGGTTGAAGGTTTGTATTTTGCGGGTCAGATCAACGGCACCACTGGCTATGAAGAAGCAGGAGCGCAAGGGCTGCTTGCTGGCCTGAATGCAGCGCGTGCAGTCGCGGGATCAGACCCGTTTACGGTCGATCGGGCCGAGGGATATATGGGCGTCATGGTCGACGACCTGACCACCCGCGGCACCTTAGAGCCCTATAGAATGTTTACCTCTCGGGCTGAGTATCGCCTGAAACTTCGAGCTGACAATGCGGACTTGAGGCTAACGGAAAAAGGCATTGAAGCCGGGTGTGTCAGTGCTGGCCGCGCCGCTGCCTTCATGGAAAAGAAGAATGCTTTGACTCAAGCGCGAAGCCATCTTCAGAGCTTGGTGGCCACTCCCACGTCTCTTGCGGCCCGAGGATACAAGATCAATCAAGACGGGGTCCGGCGCTCTGGCTTCGATCTGTTGTCATACCCAGATATCGGCTGGTGGCAGCTGCAAGACTTATGGCCAGAGTTGGAGGGCGTGCGGTCTGACGTACGTGAACAGCTAGAGATAGAAGGGCGATACGCAGGGTATATGGAGCGCCAAGAGGCCGACATTCGTGCCTTTCGCAAGGATGAAGCCTTCTCTCTCCCAGACTCACTTGACTATGACGAAGTCGGTGGGCTTTCCAACGAAGTGCGGCAGAAACTCGCAGCCGCCCGTCCCGCCACCCTAGGTGCAGCAGCTCGCATTCCAGGCATAACCCCGGCGGGCCTGACAGCACTACTGCGCCACGTACGCAAGCCGTCAGCTCCCCAGGCCCAAGCTAGCTAACACGAAGCATCATGTCTGATATGAACCATCTCGCGTGATCGATACGTCAGCACTTCTGGCCGTTTATGCAGCGTTTATTGTTGGATTGATAAGCCCAGGACCAGATTTAATTCTGGTCACGGCTATCTCTCTTAAACATGGCAGGAAAGCTGCCATTCTCTCCTCCGTTGGTATTGGAATCGGGGTTGGTTTTTGGGCCTTGGCAGCGGCTATAGGGTTGGCTGAAGTCATAAATACCGTTCCGGAGGCATGGCAAGGAATGAGGCTGCTAGCGGGAGGCGCTTTGATTTACATGGGGGCTCGAGGAATATCGTCCTCTATGCGTGGCACCCAGCAGAAGAGCCTGGGAGAGCCGCTCAAGAATGAGGGTGCACCGATCCTTTCGGGACTGATTACGAATATTGCTAATCCTAAAGCGGCTATTGTGCTGATTGGCCTGACCACCGTTCTCAGCGATAACGCCGCTGACAGTCAAAGCGTTGTGGCCGCTGTGGTAGGCATGCCGTGTTTGACGGTGCTTTGGTTCACGGCTGTGTCTGTTTTCTTTACCGGCAGTCGGGTGATCGAGATTTTCTCGTCCAATCAACGAGTATTGGATATGGTGGGCGGGATAGCGTTGGCTGGCGTTGGCGCGATTCTGATCCAGACTGTTTAATCGCCATATGTTCACCCAGGACTGTTTCACGTGAAACAATCGGTTTTCACCGCAGATGATTTTCAGGCCGCCACAGGTGTTTCACGTGAAACATTGCAAGGCTTACAAACCTATGTGGACACCTTGATTGATTGGAACTGTCGGATGAGCTTGGTGGCCCGATCCACATTAGAGGACGTGTGGCACCGCCATGTGTTGGACTCTGCCCAGCTTTTTCCACTTATTCCGAAGGGCGCATCTGTTTTGGTTGATCTGGGATCTGGGGCCGGATTCCCTGGTCTGGTCCTAGCAATTATGGGTCTCCCTGAAGTCCACCTTATCGAATCGACAGGCAAAAAAGCGTCTTTTTTGGAGGCGGCAGCAGATGCGGCGGGCGTTTCTGTAAAAATTCACAATAGTAGAATTGAGGGGCTCGAGCCCTTCACAGCTGACGTGATTACCGCCAGAGCCTTGGCACCATTGGATAAATTGCTCTCCTACGCCCAACCCTTCACAGGTCCGAACACAATTCAATATTATCTGAAGGGTCAACATGTAGGTGATGAATTGACCAAAGCACACAAAATATGGAATATGAAGGTGGATCGGCAACCCAGCAGTACCGATCCGCGAGGTAGTGTGTTGAGCGTGTGCGAGGTGTCCCGTGTCCAGTCCCATCGAATCCATTCCCCCTCAAGCCCATCGGTCTGACCCGGACGCTTCGCCACGCGTCCTTGCTATTTCCAACCAGAAGGGTGGTGTTGGTAAAACCACCACGGCGGTCAATCTGGCCACAGCCTTGGCTGCTGTTGATAAGCGAGTTTTAATCGTCGATCTCGATCCTCAAGGCAATGCGTCCACCAGCCTGGGGATCCCTACGAAAGACCGCACCACCAACACCTATCATGTGTTGATGGGCGACGCGGAGCTCGATGAAGCCGCCGTCGTAACCACCGTGCCGAACCTTAGTATTGCGCCGTCGGGTGTT
>Ga0222718_10003892_pt1 | contig 12614 bp, 4 predicted proteins | sample C33_27DmetaG_FD_165045 | JGI IMG/M metagenome (GOLD analysis project Ga0222718, IMG submission 165045) | Estuarine water microbial communities from San Francisco Bay, California, United States - C33_27D | ecosystem: Environmental > Aquatic > Marine > Unclassified | place: USA: California... | reverse complement strand
TTATGTTGGGGTTGTTGGTGGTATGTCAATTGGTGATACATATTATACAACTAAATATGATAATGGAATAATAGTTCAAGGTTATGTTGGTATTGGAACTACAACTCCAAGTACAAATTTAGATGTTAACGGACAAATAAAATGTAATAGTTTAACTGTTAATGGTGTTTCTATAACAACAAACGGAGGTGGTGGTAGCAGTAATGATGGAATAAGTATAACAACAGCTGGTAGTGCTACAAATAGTGGTACATCTGTATCAGCAAATTTAGGAATATATGGATCTACATATGGTTATTTAGATTTGAGATCAAATAATAATAGTGGCGGATGGATAGATTTTGGTTCAGTTGATAATACTGATTTTAAAACAAGAATAAGAGGTTATAATAATCCTCAAAAATTAGTATTTACTACAGGTGGAACTTATAATACAACAATAGATCCTACAGGTAATTTACAAGTACCAGGAGATATAACAGCATTTTATTCAGATGAAAGATTAAAACATAAAACAGAAAGTATTAATAATGTATTATCAATATTAGATAATATAAATGTATTTAAATATGAAAATAATGATTTAGCAAATAATCTTGGTTTTAAAAATAATAAATCACAAATTGGTTTAAGCGCACAAGAAATTAAAAAACATTATCCTGAATTAGTTGAATTAGCACCATTTGATTCAGAATATGATATTGAATCTGGTGGAAATATATCAAAATCAGGAGAAAATTATTTAACATTAAAATATGATAGGTTAGTTCCAGTTTTGTTACAAGGTATTAAAGAATTGAATTATAAAAATAAATTATTAGATGAAAAAAATAAAAATTTAGAAAGGGATTTAGAATTGATAAAAAAAAAATTAGGATTATAAAAAAGTACATTTCTTAATTTTTTTAAAATTTTATAAAATTATTTTATTTTTTTATTTTATTTTAAGAAATGTACTTTTTTTAGAAAATATATAATAAATTTAATATATTTTAATAAATAAAGAATGCCTTTACAAACATCAGGCCAAATTTCATTATCACAAATACAAACAGAATATGGTGGTGCTAATAATTTATCAATTAGTGAATATTATAATGGTGGTCCAAATAGTACTCCCAATGTGTCAACAAGTAGAATTAGTAAAATAAGAATGAAAGGTGTTAGTGGTACAACAGATGGAAATGCAGATATAAGAGAGTTTGAATTTGATGGTTTAGGAGATTGGGGTACAGGAGATAGAAGAACAGGAAATAATGAAATAACAATAAGTACAAATATGAATACTATAAGTGATCCAAATAGTAATACAGAACCACCTTTAAATGCATGGATAAATGGTTCAAAAGAATTAGATACACCAGATTCAAGATTTTTAGTAGGACAAGTTACAATTAATAGTAATTATTATATTGAATTTGAATTTGTTGGAAGTGCTACAAAACCATTAGTAAATGATTTCAATAAATTAAAAATATATTGGGATAAAAGCGATATAAGTCAAGATGCTGATATGGGTACATGGGAAATAATTGTATATAATCAAGATGGTAAGGAATTAACTTATGGAAATATTACATTAACTGAAAGTAATATAGTTAGTACTGGTGGTTCATCTACAGATACAAGTAGTATAACTAATCTTGGATCTGATGTTGTATTATGGCACGACGCACAAAATATTGATGGTACTAATAATAGTTCATTGACAAATGGTAATACTGTCACTAGTTGGAATAATTTAAGCAGTAGTAGTTTCACAACATCTAATGGAACATCATACGCACCAACTTATAATGGTACTGGTCTTTTTTTTAATGGTGCAAAAGCTTATAATTCAACTATAAACTTAAATAATTATTCAACAATGAATATTTTTGTAATATGGAAACCAAATTCTCTTCATTCTAATTTAAGATGGTTATGGGGACAGGATAATGGAGGTTATGATAGAACATTAATAATGTATGCTAGTTCTGGAACAACTCATTATGTAGGTAGAGGAGATGGCGGAACAGCATATGCAACATATACTTTTACTGCAAATACAACTGTAATAGTTAATTGTGAATATAATACAAGTGGGCAGACAGGTGGATTTTATATAAATAATTCTTTAAATACAAGTTTTAGTAGTTTATCACCTAATGGAACAACTAATACAGTTTTTGGTGCTATGAATGCATCTGCCGGTCAATATAGTGGCGCTAGTGGTATAACAGGTGATATGTATGAAATTATAATTGTTAATAGATTATTAACAAGTACAGAAAGAACTAATATTTATAATTATTTAAATCAAAAATGGATAAGTGGTGGTGGTGGTAGCGCGTCATCATATCATTTAGAATTTAATTTAGGTACTCCATCTGCTATTGCTAGTGGTGGATATGTTTCTGGAGTTTCTTATATACCAGCGCCTGGTTCAGCAATTAAATTTTCTGATTTTTATTATCAGGCACCAAGTTCTGGTCCTCCAAATCCACCAAATCAAACGGGAAATAAGGGTGTTTCTGGAGGATTAGGTAATACAGAATATGAAATAATAACAGGACTGTATGCTAATAATACTTCTCGTACGGAAGGAACAACAAGTTTTGATAATAGAGGAGCTGCAGGCAGAAATTCAAGTAATAATGTAGCATATATGAATTTAATAATACAAGCAAAACCAGGTGATGTATTAAATTTGATAGGAAGAATTAATACGAGTGGTACTTATAATGAATATTGTGAATTTTGGGTATGGTTAGGTAGTTGGTCTAGATTTACAGCACCTAATGCTTCATTTAGTGGAAATAGAGATTTTAATGTAAATTATACAATACCTTCTAGTACACCGGCAGGTAATTATGCATTAGCGGTAGCATCTTCTTATAGTAGTCTGGGTTCTAGTAGTTATAGAAGTTGGAAATCATATTCTTTAGAAGTGTGGACATAATTTTTTTTTAGAATATTTTGTTATAATAGAATTACTTTAAATATGAATGTACGTGGTAATGTTAAATTTTCAAGTGATCTTAACAGTGTTATGAAACCTCATATGACATTTAAAGATCCGGTAGATAAATTGAGAGTATCAAATCCACAAGCTCTTATGGACACTGATTTTGAATATTCTCTTCAATCAACAAAATGGGAATCTGTTGAATTACAAAATAATATACCAGGTATTTATCAAAGAGCTAATGAACCTGCTTATCAGGGTCCGGCTATTACATCTATTGTCAAAGATGAATTAGGTGGTGCTTTAGATCAAGGAAAAGTTACTGAAATTACACAAAATTTAAATGGCGATGGTGGTCTGACATGGAATAGGCGTCACTATAGATATTGGTACGGTGAGAATGAGAATAGAGGGATTGGATTACCATTTCCTGTAAAAATAAAAGGTATAGAATATACATCTATATGGGTTTCAAGTCATGGGTTTTTTACTTTTGGATCATCTGGTTATAATTATTATCAGAACACATATGCTTACAATAGACCTAATAAATTAAGTGTTAAATTATTTAATTTCCGACAAAATGCTGACTCTTATTATAATTATGGTAGATATTACTATTCTAGAGGTAGATTATTACGACTAGGTTATAGAACTATTCAAAATCCTAACGGTAACGGACGCATATTTATAGTTAAAATGAATTGGAATGGATATTATCCTTATAGATACACAGGTTATAATTATCCTAGAGGAGCATGGGACGCCGAAGTAAGATTTTTTGAAAATGAAGCATATATGGAAGTACATTATGATAGAAATTGGGGAACTTATGGAAACGGTAATAATTATGTCAGGACAGGTATGGCAGATGGAACACAAAATACAGAAGTAGCGCGTTGGCCTACAGGCACAGGTGATACTAAAATTAATGGGACTTTAAAAAGAAATACATCATCACCTTATGAAATTAGGGGAAGTCAAACAGCATTTAGAATTGATTTTTTCACTGAAAAAAGAGAGATTTTGAAAGTTACTGTTGATACAGTACAACCAGGAAGACCATTTTATACTGGTATGCCAATTATTTTAAAACAAACTATTGATCCGACATATGTAGATGGTTCATATTTGATTATTAATGTGTTTACTGATTCCGACGATGGTGCCCCAGATCCTTTGTACAATACATTTGCTTTACAATTGAAATCACCTGAAGATTATCCTGAATTTGATACAATTCTCAATGATGGTGTTACTCTTTATAAATTTAATACTTCATATACTACAATATATACTGGTGATTTTTTTAATTCTGCTTCTATTTTATATACTAGTATTAGTAAAGTTAGTGGTCGAAAAAAAATAGAAATTATATTTCCATATCCTCATTCATTATTTGTAAATAGTAAAATTTATGTAATTGATACAGATGAAGATGATGAAACAGAATGGACTGGTTCTCATGTTATTAGTAGTGTTTTAGATGATTACACTGTTAGATATGATGCAGCTGTTTTAACTCCATATGATACAAATGATTCTTTACATACTTTAGGTGCTGAATCTCCAGCTGGCAGTGGTTTATACCCAAATCAAACAACATTCGTATATGTTAGAAATGAAGGGGTGAGTCAACACAGATTTTATGATGGTGGTGTTCAAATTAATCCTGAAACAAATTCTCCAAATACACAAATTATAAGACAAACTCGTAAATATTTTAGATATCAATCTGGTAAAGGTATCCAATTTAGTTCAGGTATATTATTCAGTCCTAATTACGATATAATTTCATTAACTATTACACATGATAATGGAGCATTTGGTGACGATTTATATTCAACATTTGATTTATTGATAGAAACAGATCAAGAACATGGATTTACTTCTGCTGATATTTATAGAGAAGGTGCTACAATAACATTGTATGGATTTACTGTTAATGAAGGTATAAACCCTTATAATTCAACTTTTAAAATTCAAAATATTTCAGGACCAAAAGAATTTACTGTTAGTGTTATATATCCAATGGAATATGGTATAAGTTCTATAATTGCCGATATATATATGACATTATCAACTACTGATTTGAATGTTACTATTGCTGAAAATCAAGCTGGTACAAATGTATATACATTTAATGGCGAATCATATGATAATTTTACACATGTTGGATTAGAAATAAATACATATACTTTTAAAAATATTCCTGAAGCTCATCCATTAGGATTCGTTATTAATGATACATCTCTATTTGAGGTAACATCTGGAACACAATTTCAAGGTTCGGAAGTTAAAGTTGTTGAAGGTATTACAATTGCTTATTATACAGGTGATATAACAGTTGATGTTAAAGGTAATTTTGGTACAATTAGTTATACATGTTATAATCATGGTTATATGGGAGGACAAAATAGATTAAAATTTAAAACTGATATCATCAATAATAATGATATTTATAGTGAATCTAGAATGTATCCACCTGCTAGAGTTTTAACTGGTTCTAATACTACTCTTTCTGGTTATAATTATGGTGATGGCGAATATGTTGTTAGTGAATCTTCTACTTATCCTGGTGGTGGAGGATGGCGTTCTTTTAATTCTGATGATTCAAATAGTGGTTTTGATGCAGATATATCTAGTTATACTACCGATACATATGATTATACACCAGAATCTGTTACTCCAATAACTGGAATACCCGATCAGGGAGAATGGATTAAAATTAAATTACCTGAACCTATTAATTTAACAAAATATGGAATAGAGCGACTAACTGGTAGTGCTGCTGCTGGTGCTCCAGCAAAATATATATTATACGCTTCAAAAGAAGATTCTACATGGTTTCCAATTGTTGATAAATCTGATAATCCTATTACTTATGATGGTAATAATCTATTTGAAGAATCTGTCAATTCAAATTCAACATTTCAATATTTTGCATTAGTTGTTACACAACTGCAAGGTGCGCGTCAGTATCTTGCAATTAGTGAATTTTATTTATATGGTAGAGAACTCGCAACTAGTTATCCATATTCAAATATTAATGATGATACTGATGAAGATAATGGGTTTTCATATTTGTTATATGATTATAAAAGTACTTTAGCGGAACAATATACTAATGTTTCGGGATGGAGATTAGTTAGATTTTTACCAGATAATGCTAACACATTTCATCCCGCAACTGATAATCTTGCAGGAACTGATGTTTATGGGACATATAATGATAGTTCAAATGCATGGTCTATTGTTTTTGGTACATTTGATGAATTTTGTTTTAGTACAAATAATTTCAATTATTGGTTATATTGTACTAAAACCGCTGTTTATGGTAATTATACCAATCAAGCTAGAAACATCATTAGAAGTTCTCGTAATAGTTCTCCACATACAAAAAATTGGTATAATAGAAGTGGTGAAGCTTCAGATCCATGGATTTCACTTGAAAATCATGCTGATGCAACAAATTATATGGTATATGGTGAAGCTAGTCATGAAATAGTAACACACGGTGCTTTAATTACAGGTAATGGTGGTTTATGTGTATGGGTTAGAGATTCTACTGATGTTGAAAATGATTATACTTCGTATGAATTAACTACATCAAATCCAATTGAATGTGATATTCTAGTTGTAGCAGGAGGTGGAGCAGGTGGTTATGATGGTGGAGGAGGTGGTGGCGGGGGGGCTATTGGATATATAGAAAAAGTAACATTAGATGGTACTTATAATTTGAAAGTTGGTAGAGGTGGTTTTGCTACTACAAATCTATCTGACTATAGCGAAGATGGTATTGCTGATGGTTTTAAATCTAATATAACAGATAATGCTAGTAATACTCTTGAATTAATGGGTGGTGGTAGTGGTGCATTTGATAAAGATGGTTCTGATGCTGGCAATGCTGGAGGTAGTGGTGGTGGTAGTGCAATTGCAAAAACTAATAACGGAGATATATCAGGTACAAATACAACAACAGGAATATTTTCAAATTCTATTATATATAATTCTATTGGAAAACAAGGAGGGACCGGTTTCGCTGGTGGAGGAGGAGGAGGAGGTTCAACTGGTTCTGTTAATACTCAAAATGGTTCAGATGGTTATATGTTTAATATAACTGGTACATCTTATTATTATGCTGCCGGCGGTGGTGGTGCTACTACATTAAGTAATGGTGGAATTGGAGGCAGAGGTGGTGGTGGGGGTGGCGGATGTTTAAATGGAACAGGAGGTCAATTTGGTACTAATGGACTTCAAATTAATAATGTTATATATGGTGAAAATGGTGAAGAGGATCAAGATGTTTTGACTGGTGGTTCTGGTATAGTTGGTGGCGGCGGTATTAATGCAAATGGGGGTTCGGGTGCTAAAAATACTGGTAGTGGCGGTGGTGGCGGAGCACAAGGTTCGCCTGATTTTTTGGGAGGCAATGGAGGAAGCGGTATTATTATTATTAAATATAAATCTATTGCTTCTACAACGAGAACTGATTTGAAAAGTTTAGTAGGTGTAAAAGACTATTCTCCAGGTGGTATAGGTAGAATTCAATTAAAAAAATGGAACGATGCTTGTGTCAGATCAGGACTATTTGATTTTCAAAATGGTATGTTTTTTGAATATGATGGTTCTGGTAAAATTGCTGTGGTTAAAAGAGATAGTACAGAACAAATTGCAGGTAGATTATCTATTAGAAAAAACTCAACACAATTATCTGGTATAAAAACAAAATTTTTAACACAATTAGATGAAGGTGGATATATTGTATTAAAAGGCGATTCATATTTAATTACTAAAATTATATCCGATACTGAATTATATATTGCACCAGGTTATAAAGCAGATGGTTTTGATAATTACAAAACTGTTAAAATAAGAGAAAATAGAACCTATCAAGATGATTTTAGTATTGATAAATTAGATGGCACTGGACCATCCGGTTATATTATGAATATTAATAAAATGCAGATGATTTTTATAGATTATTCTTGGTATGGAGCAGGTAAAATAAGATTTGGTATTCGTGTTGAAGATGGTGATGTTATGTATTTTCACGAACTTAAACAAAATAATATTAATACCGAAGCATATATGAGATCTGGTAATATTCCAGGAAGATTTGAAATATCTACAAAATCTAAATTAGCATCACTTCAATCAGTTTTATTAAATGATGATACATTAAGTGAAGGAAAAACTTGCAAAATTTTATCAACAGAAGCATATAAATTTCCAGAAATAGGTAGAATTGTTATAAATAATGAATATATGGAATATACTAAAGGCACTAATGATGGTACATATACTATTTTAAATATTAATCAAAGAAATGTAAAAGGACGATCAGAATTAGTTACTGGAAATATTAATGATACTGTTATTTCTTTTAATCAAAATTGTTCCCCTTCTTTAAGTCATTGGGGTGTATCATGTATTATGGATGGTGGATTTGATATTGATAAATCTTATTTATTCACTGCAACATCACAAAGTTATATGCAAATTAATACAGATCAACAAGATACTGCTATTTTAAGTATTAGATTAGCACCTACTGTTGATTATGGTATACCTGGATTTTTTGGTGTAAGAAATTTAATAAATAGGTCGGCCCTGGCCCTATATTCAGTCGGTATTGGTACATATGGTGCTTCTCATGTACAGTGTATTGTTAAAATAAATTGCGAATCTAAAGTTTTTGAAAATAATGATAATTGGAAAGCTGCCGGCAATGGTAGTATCGCACAATATTTAGATCATTCGACATTCAGTGGTTTTACTACATCAACTTCTCAAAGTGCTAACGACTTACATAAAGTTGTATCTGGTGATTCTATTGCTTCATTTATATGTGAAGGCAGTGGTTCAAGATATGCAGCATCAGAACAAATTATAACCGCAGTCAGAGAATTATCAAATAGTATATTAGGTGGTCCTAATGCTTATCCAGATGGACCTGATACTTTAACAATATTTTTAAGAAAAATTAGTGGAAGTAATAGTACATATACTTTTGCTAGAATTTCATGGTCTGAATCACAAGGATAATATTATTATATATTTATTGAAAAAATAATAATTTACATATTTTTTTAATTCAAAATTTTGTATTTCATAAATAATTAGTTATTCAATATTGTAATACATTTATTTTCATCATATGTTTCTCTTATTGAATTAGGATTTGTTATTTTTAAAATTTCAATTAAATCTAACTCTATTTTTTTTTTTTTATTTATATCATTTGTTCTACATATTTCTTTTTTTAAACGTGTTTCTCTTCTTTTTAAAGGTGATATATAATCAATTTTATATTTATCATTAAAATCTTCTATTATTGCATTTAATAATTCATTGTCAAAACATAAATCATTTCCACTTGGACCAAAACATAATTTATTATTTATTTTTATATTTTTATAACCTGTTATTTCATCTTCACCTCCTTTTAAACCTTTATCTCCTTCGTCTCCAGGTTCTCCTCTTTCTCCTTCGTCTCCTTGAATACCTATTTTCCCTTGTCGCCCTTTTATACCTTTTCTACATTTTCCACAATTTCCACTTTCACCTCTTTCACCTTTTAATCCAAATGGTACTGTTACTATTATTGGTTTTAATTTACTTGCATCACTATTCTTTGGTGGATTATATGAACCTATTATTTCTTCATCATTATAATATTTTAATGGTAAATTATAATTTTTATTTTTAAAATTAAAATCAAATGTTCCCCTTGTATTTTTATTTTCGATTATGAATTTTATTGGTGGAACATCTCCTATTTCTCCTTTTATTCCTTTTGGAACATTTACAAATGTTTTTATATTCAATGCAGCGGCTCCTTTTGGTTGATATCTTCCTATTTCCTTTTTTTCTTTTAATGTCTGAAAAATAATTGGACCAGATTCCTCGCCATCTTTGCCATGTTTTCCTATTTTTCCTTCTCTACCTTTTCCTCCTATATTTCCTACTTTTCCTATATTTCCATCAGACCCAGGTAACCCAGGTGGTCCTTTATAGATAGATTCATCAACTCTTAAATTTAATTTTTTTCTCGTTTCTATTATGTCTTTTGGTGCTAAAATAATATCAGATGTAAATTGTTCTTTAATACAATTATACAATATTATTATAAATAAAATTACTATTAATATTGTTAATATTATATATCTCATTATAATATAATTATAAAAATAAATTTTATCTTACGTTTTTATTTTAATATATATAAATATTTTAAAATTTTATTAAATTGGATCTTCATTTCCTCTCTTCTTCCAATTTGTAGGGATTCCGGTGCCAAAAGATATTACATCTATCTCATCATTCCAACTGTCACCGATCCATGGATTATTACCACGATTATATAGATCCGCCCAGTCTCCACCATGATCAGGCCAGTTGTTGTCTCTTCCATGAAAGTTTATCATGGCATATGGGTGCTTTTTGTAAGATGATATTTCATCTTTCCAGTTCGTGCTGCCCTTCATAGTATAATCCTTAAGTTTGATTGCAGTTCCATTTTCCCCCGAAAAAGTTCTACTCGCCCCCCCGTAATGTGCATGCTCATAAACTGTTATTTCATTTTTATGGCACTTGTTGTGTGTTTTTGTGTATTTAGAACCACAACTCGCGCAATGGTGTTGTCCGTTTGCAGGACATGCTCTACCTTTTGATCCAGTGCCTCCAGGGCAGCTGCATATATTATCTATACAATGTGGGCCATGGTAACAAGTATAAGACGCACTATGTTGTCCTGCAGGGCAAGTGTTATTTTTGCACTGATGACATGTCGGACCATTATGAGTACTATTGCAAGATCGCGAGACTTCATATGTATTAGGAGGACATGCCTTTTTATTACAGGCGACACATGTTCCTTTAGAAATGCCACCACAACCATGTCTAAATCCACCGGGACAACCACCACATGATTTGCATGTACCAGGATTTTTACCACTGCAACCTTCAGCATAAAAATTTTTTTCACAAGTTATACATTTTTCACATATTTTTGTTAGTTTATTTTTTAAAAATTTTCCATTTACTTTTTGTTGTTTTAAATAAAAACCATTTTTACAACTTTTACATTCTACGCCATTAAAAGTAGATTCATCCACTTTTATTCCATTAGGACATGTAGAAATAGGATTATTAAATTCATATAAATTTTTAATATCATTTTTATTTATACAACTTTCTGCACTATTTTTTTTTATACATAATTCTCCACTCGTTTTATTAATTATAGGTTTTGACGAAGTTATATTTATTCTTGTATTATTATTTCCAATTTTTATATTATCATAAGCATTCAAATTTTCTTGGCGATTTATTTGTAGATAGTTATCATATATATTTTTATTCAATAATCCACGGGCTCCTTGTATAGCAAATACATCTCCACCATCTCCTTTTGGACCAATTGGACCGACGTTACCTGTTGGTCCTTTATGACCCATCAAACCTGTTGGACCTATTGCCCCAACATCTCCCGTAAGACCTTTTTCAGCTTCACTCTTTTCCTTCCGTCTCCCCCTTTCCCCTATCTCCCCCCGAGGTCCAACAGGTCCTTTTGTTCCTATAGCTCCATCAGAACCATTTACACAAATAGGACAGGAACCTTCCTTGCCTCGCTCACCTCGAATTCCAGGTGGTCCTTGTCGTCCAATTTCTCCAGTTGTTGTAATTCCCTTATTACCAATTGGTCCTTGATCTCCTTTTAATCCCTTAAAACCATCGGGTCCTTTAGTACCTCCTTCGGATTTTGGAAATTTTATTTCTACTACTTCTCCAGCTCCTAATAAGCCAATATATTTTCCATTTTTTTTTTCAAAAAATGAATCCCATATTCTATCATCTGGATAGGTTCCTATTTTATTATCGTTATAATCTTTAAATATAATAGGACCTATATATTGTGGTATATATTTTTTTTTTTTATCAATTGATAAATAAAATTTTTCACATGTTTTATGTGAAAAAATTATTAGGAAAAAAATTACAATTAAAGATATATATATAATTTTTTCTATCATACTTAATTATAAAAATTATTTTAATTATAACTTATAAAAAAAAATCATTAGTCTTATCTCAATGATCTTATTTTTTCAAAATCATCAAATGTAATACATGAACCACTATCAAAACATATTTTATTTTGAAAGATTACTTTATCTGTATCAAAAATTAGTTTATTACCACCTATTGATATATTTCCTGCCCCAGTAGCATTTATACTTGATATATTTATTGCACCTTCGCATTTTGCATTTTCGCCACGTCGTCCAATACACCTATTAGAGTCTCCTTTTTGACCTTTGGGACCTACTGGTCCTGTTAAACCTATAGGTCCAATTGGACCAGTAGGTCCTATCGGACCTATGGGTCCTTGATCACCTTTTGGACCCTGTACTCCAGGTGGTCCCGCGGGACCTCTGTCGCCTTGTGGTCCTTGTTCTCCATGGGGACCTTGAATTCCCTGAGCTCCCCTTATACCATTAGTACATCTACCTGTTAATCCGGTAGGTCCTATTGGACCCTGTTCCCCTTGTGGTCCAACTCTTCCTCTTATGGAGTCGCCTGCTCGACCTCTTGGTCCTTGGATTCCAATGTTACCTTTCTCACCACGCTCTCCTCGCGCGCCCGTTCCTCCTTTTGGTAT
>Ga0222718_10003883_pt1 | contig 12632 bp, 14 predicted proteins | sample C33_27DmetaG_FD_165045 | JGI IMG/M metagenome (GOLD analysis project Ga0222718, IMG submission 165045) | Estuarine water microbial communities from San Francisco Bay, California, United States - C33_27D | ecosystem: Environmental > Aquatic > Marine > Unclassified | place: USA: California... | reverse complement strand
TAAAGTCCATTAAAGATTTTCCAACCCCTAGTTTTTGAAACTTTGGATCAACTGCTAATCTATGAATGTATAAATTTTTATTATCCTCTGTTAACCACTTTATATCTTCATATTCTAGATCTTTATTGGAACACAGTGCTACACAACCAATAACCTCTGAGTTATGTCTAGTAATATATAGGGCGTTTTCTTTAATATCATTTTTAAAAACTTCCCTGCTTGGATATTTTTCACTCCATTGAAAAATTTTTTTGCTAATCAAATCTGCGGCACAAGCCTTAATGATTCTTATTACCCCGTCTAGATCAGTTGTTTTGGCCAATTCAATTTTAATCATAAAAAAATAATATTAAAATTAGAGTAAAATTATTAAATAAGATAAAGTATTAATAACCAAATATTTAGATTATAATTCACTGCCTTATATATTAAACATTAAAACAAACACTATGAAAAATATTACAATGTTGATACTTGCAGTAATTGGTGTGGTTGCAGTAATTGGAGGTTCTGCCATACAGGAGAGGCAAACAGGAAAGTATCAAATAGACTGTGAATTTACAAGTGAAACTTCTCGAGCTCACAGTGTTACTATAGACACTGAAACTGGAAATATATTTGCAACTCACAAAATCAAAAAAGTGATCTTAAATTGATAAACTAATTCTTAAATTAGATATGTGAAAAACATTTTCTTATTAAAGCTAATTCTATTCTTCATTTCTTTTAACTTTTGCTATTCTCAAAACCAGATTAATATAGATGTTGATAATGACCTATACTTTGATAGTAGAGATATGTATTATTCTAGTGGTATTTTTCTTTCTTTTTCTGCACTAAAAAATATTGACGATAAAAAACAAATTAATCATTTTAAAATTGGACAGTTAATTTACACTCCCTCGAGTAGGTATGAAAAAAACCCTCAGCTATATGACTATCCTTATAGTGGATACCTTTTTTTAGAGCTGAGCAAACAAAAACAAATTTCTGAAAATTCAAGCTTCACTTTTGGCGGAAATATAGGAATAACTGGTGACGCATCATTAGCAAAGGGAATGCAGAATTTATATCATGATCTTGTTTTAGACTTACCACATTTAGCTTGGAATTCGCAAATGCCACAAGAATTTCAAATCAATTTAGCAGCTAATTATTTTAAAGGCTTTAAGATTGAGGACAATGTGAGTATTACGACAAAGTTTTATTCCAAAATAGGAACCTATCAAATTATGACTGGCATTAATGTTGGAATATTAATAGGAGATCTAAGCTGGACAAGTTTTTCAGATAATATAATTAACAATTCTAACAATAAACTATCTTTTTACTTAGGAACACATCAAAAATACTTTTTTCATGATTATAAACTAGAGGGGAGTTTATTTAATGATAACGCCCCCTTAACTATGACTTCAAATAAATACAGAAACACTATAGAGGTGGGTCTTCAAAAGAGATTTAAAAATTTACAAGTTTTAACAACATTTAATTCTATGTCTAAAGACACAGAGATACAAAGAACCTTTAGACATCCTTTTTTGAAAATAAGTTTAAGCTATCAACTTAACTAATTTTTAACTTTTCCTTAGAATAATATTATTTAGAATAAAGTTATATTTATATAGATGATTCAAAAAACGCTCCTAAGGCAATTTTAGTCCTTTTTTTAGCTAGGTTAAATTTTGAATTTTTGTTAATTGGTTTTGTTAGGAGCGTTTTTTACTCTACCTCAATTTTATACATAATAGGACTACCTATTCCCTCATCTTCTGATGTTACCCAAAAAGTTTTCTTATCAATTATCTTGATTGCTTCAATCTGAGCTTGCTCTAGAGGAATTTTATATTTAATAAAGTTGTTGTTGTCAAGATTATTTATTTTAAACTCATTAAATAATATAAGGTGTTGATACCCTTGGGAATTATATCCAACTAATGCTAATAAACTATTTTCTTCATTATAGTCACCACCTGTTATCAATGTGTTTACATCATATGAAACTTCACTTGTGAGGATTTGAGATCCATCGAGTAATTTATCAATTAAATATAAATCTGAAACCAGGCCTTCTCTGTCTTTTGAAAACAACACAATTTTATCTTCAATAACTACTAAAGCTTCAGCATCATATTTATGCTTTGGCCTTGGGAAAAAAGACTCTTGATCTGAATAAGATATTTCAATAACCCCATCAACAATAAGACCATCTTGTTTGTTAACTCTGATTATGTTTAGGTTGTCTCTATTGCCAAAATTATTTCCAGTATCCGCAACAAAAAAATATTCATTATCATTTGATATGTCTTCCCAGTCGTTATTTTCTATTTTGAAATCAGAATTTTTATTCAACCCTATCGTTTCAATTAACTCACCGCTTTCATTAAAAACATAAAGAGAAGGTTCTCCTCCAGAGTCATTGTGGGTTATAAAGTTGTTGTTGTAAAACTCAAGACCTGAAGTTTCGTTTATAATTTTAGGTAATACAATTTTGCTTACAATCTCTACAGAATCAATCTCTTCAGAATTAATCTCTTTATTTGAACAGCCAAATAGTATTAACCCTGCTAATAAGCAGATTTTCCTCATAATTTAAACATCTTTAGAACTTAATTTTACTGTTTTTAATTGATTGTTTTCATTCTCAAAAACAGTCCATACAATAAATATCTCATTATCTAGTATTTCTAATTGAGGTACTCCTGTATTCCTTCCACTATCAATTTTAGAAATTGTAATCGGCTCGGAAACTTTCCCATCAATTGAAACTTTTTTTAGTCTCAAATATGTCCCAACATCATCAACTTCCATATAACTAACTAGGACTTCACTGTCGTTTAAGAAAGCAACATCTACTCTTCCTATAGCAGTATAGTCATTAATTTTTATTGGATTGCTGAAAGAAGACCCATAAGATTCTGAAAATGAAAGATTAACCGATGGCTTTCCATCAGCAACAGTAAACCAGCTAACAGCAAGATTATTTGAATTAGATACAACTTTAGGACCATTTACTGGACACCCATATATTTCCCATCCATCATTATAAACTGGAACTGGGGTTTCCCATCCATTATCTATATTTCTTGTTACATATATATCTCGAATTTCTTTATCACTCCTATCTCTGTAAACAACTATTGGCCCTTTATCAGTATTTGTTATTGATGTTTGACAACAATCACAAACAGAGGAATCTAGTTCAACCTCATTTACAATATCTCCAGCATCAGTAATTTCTGCAAACCTAATGGTCATTGGTTTATGATTTCCGTTCAATTCTTTTTCTACTGTATTTCTTCCATCTAACCAGGTAATAAAAAACCCTTCATTGTTGCCTTCAACTATACTCACAAAACCATGTTCTGCTTTAAAGCCATCAGTATTTAATATAAAATCTTCTTTTATTTTCTCTCCGGATAATGTTTGTAGATTTAAAAAAACATCATAAGTATATGTTCCAGAGGCAGATTTTTTTAGATAGCTTGTTAAAACTCGATCGCCACTTATTGCGTGAGTTGGAAAATCAGCCCAATTAATAAACCAATCAGAACCTATTGCTAATGTTTGGGAGTTAGTCCATTGTTCGTTTTTGAATTGTCTGAAATTTAAACTAGCATTCGTATCCTTGTCAGAAGAAATCCAAGTCAATGCCAAAGAACCATTACTTGAAGTTAAACTAGGTTGTGCATTATTGTTGTCATATAAAAAAGATATATCTTCTATTACAATATCTTTCGATGTACAAGAAAGAACACTTAATAAAGACAAAATTATTACAAATTTTTTCATGTTAAAGCATCTTTAATTTAGTTATCATTTCTTCAGAATCCCATTCAATTGCTCCAACAATAGTTTCAATTATTTTTCCATTTTCATCAAAAATATATGTTGTCGGCATGAAATAAACTCCAAGTGTTTCAAATGATTTATTAGATTTCAAAAAATTGAAATCAAAATTCTTATCATTTTTAAAGTTAGATATTTTAGAAATTGTTTCATCAGAAACTAACAAAAAAGTGTAGCCGTACTCTTCTAATATTTCTTCAGCTCTTTTGAGACTAGGCATTTCTTCTATACATGGTCTGCACCATGTAGCCCAGTAGCTAATTACAGTTTTACCTTCTTTAAATACTGAGAGATCTAAATTATTCTCATTTAGATCTACAAATGAAGTTTTAAGCTGTAAGGACTCTAAATCAGAAACGTCTTTTTTATTTGTTATATCTGAGTTACAGCCCAGAAATAATAAACTACATAAAATGTAAATAGTATTCTTTTTCAACTTTGATATTTTTTTAAAAGCACGAACAAAATTTCTTTTATGGTTTGCTTTGCTTAAAAACAATTAGGACTTCTTTTTCTTCTTCTTCTTTTTTTTCTTCTTCTGAGAGGTATTATCAACCTTTTTTGTTCTATTCCAAATATTTCTTCGACTATTAAATTTATCAGCACTAACATTTGTCATTACAACGATAACTCCACCTCCACCTTCACTACCATACTTATTTGTAGCAGCAAGACCACTTAGAACTTCAACATATTTTACTTGACTAGCATTTAATTCTGGAGGGTTGGAATACAAAACACCGTCAATTTCCCAAAGAACTTGATTCCCCGCTGATTTAAGAGATTGCCTTCCTCTAATAGCTATATTTTTATTTCCCCTTCTGTCGGTAATTTTTCTTGCTCCAGGAATTCTTGATGCAAGAGCATCAACTAATGACATTGATGCAACTGCATTTTGCTGGGCAGTTTCAATTTTGTCTTCTTGTGAAAAAGAAAATGTAGTAATTAAAATAAGCGAAAGGATGTAGATATTTTTCATATTCATTGGACATCAAAAGTATTATAAAGTTTATTAATTATCATTATTTTTTTTCTTAACTCTTCTTTCAGTTACAGATCTCCATAAGTTTTTTGGTGAATTTATTAGCTCTTGTTTTGATGCACTAACTGATGTCTTGACAATTACAACTCCACCGGCACCGTCAGATCCGTATTTATTTCCTGCTGCTAAACCTTTTATAACTTCAACATATACAACCTCACTAACACTAAGCATTGGGGGAGTTTGAAAGGTAACACCGTCAATATCCCAAAGAACCTCATCTCCAGCAGCAACAACAGAGTTTCTTCCTCTTAGCGATAAGTTTTCATTACCAAATCTGTCAGAAATTTTTCTTGCACTAGGTACTCTTCTAATAATTGCAGATACCAGGCCTGTAGGCGAACCAGTCGCATCTTGATTTGCTCCAATTATTCCATACTTAAAGGAATTAAGACCAGAATTATAATTTCTTGTTCCATAATTTGTTGATTGATAATTACTATTAGATTGAGATTGCAAAATGCTTATCCCAAAAAAAAGTAAACTAAAAACTAGAAGTTTTTGCATTGTAAAATATTAGTATTATGATATATAGATAAAGATATTGTTTTTTTTCCTACCTTTATAGACTATCTTAAAAAGTTAATGAATTCAAAGTGGGCTGATATAAACCAAATTTATTTTCCAGATGGAGTAAGATCTGTATATTTTGATGGCAAAAGAGTTAAAAAGGTTGACATTCAAATTGAAAGATGTTTTTTAGAGCTCACATCAACTGAATATGACTGTTCAAATCTTCCAGATAACATTCAATATCTCCCTAGAAAACAAGCTGCAGAATATCTTGGATTAAGTGAAAGCACTCTAACTAGATATCATGAAAAAGGTATATTAACTTGGATAACAAGAAGAAACAGAACTCCAATATATAAAAGAGAAGCACTTGATATTTTCTTGAAAAAAAGCCAATAATATCATTATCTTAGTTTTTTAATACTAAGTGATATGCAAGTTAATTTTCACACAGTAAATCTAAAAAAAAAGCACCCCCTGCAAATTAGTAGAGGTGTTCATAATAAATCCAAAAATCTTTTTGTAGAAATAGTTAAAGATGGAATAACCGCATGGGGAGAGTCAGCTCCAGGAAAAACTGAAGGAGCGCAAACTGCTAACGAAGTTCAATCACATTTAATGAGATTAGTAGATTCAGGGATTGAGAATTTATCAATATACGAAGTCTATCAAAGAAGTAAAGAATTAAAAATACCTGCCTGTGCTCAAGCAGCAATTGACATGGCTTTATGGGATTTGAATGCTAAAAAAGCAAGACTTAAATTAAAAGATTTATTAGGGCTTCCTACACCTAAAGCTCCCACTTCAATAACAGTTGGGATTAATCCACCAGAAGTGGTAAAAGAAAGAGTAGAAATGATTTTAAGCAATCCAGATGTTAGAGCATTAAAAGTTAAGCTTGGTTCTCCTGATGGCATTGAATATGATAAACTAATTTATTCTCAGGTTATTGAATCAACAAAAAAATCAAATGTTGCAATTAGAGTAGATGCAAATGGTGGATGGTCATTGGACGAAGCTAAATTAATGATGAGATGGTTAGCTGAAAGAAAAGCAGAATACATAGAGCAACCATTAGTTGAAGGTGATGAAGATAAATTGAAATTTTTATTTGAAGGAAGACCACTTCCAATATTTATTGATGAATCTTGCAGATTTGCCGAAGATGTTGCAAATAATTTCCAATACGTAGACGGTGTAAATTTAAAACTAATGAAATGTGGAGGAATAACAGAAGCATTAAAAATTTTAAATGTTGCTAAATCACATGGATTAAAAACTATGATTGGATGTATGAGTGAGTCTTCAGTTAGCATTTCCGCTGGAGCATCAATATCAGGCATCATAGATTATGTAGATTTAGACTCTCACTATAATTTAGAACCTGATCCAAGTGAAGGAACTTCTATGATAAATGGAGTAACGATGAATGGCTCTCTTCCTGGACATGGAGCAAAACTTAAATCTGAAAATTATGCTTAAGACAACAGATAAGATTGCAGTTTGGATGGAGTCCAACCTTGATGATGATTATGGAAAGATGGGGATAAGCGCTCTTAGATATCTTGACAATGAAATTGTATGTGTAGTAGACTCTGTTTATACAGGTAAAAAACTTTCAGAGGTTTCCATAATAAAGAAAGACATTCCAATAATAGAAAGCATAGATAAAGCTAGATCAATGGGGGCTAATGTTCTTCTTTTGGGAGTACTAACATCAGGAGGAATTAGACCAAAATCATGGGATCCAGTCATTAAAGAAGCTGTTGAGAAAGGTATGTCAATTATTAATGGACTTCATGATCAAATACACCCCGAATTTTCTAAATACTTTGTTGATGAGAATCAATGGATTTGGGATACAAGAGTTCCAAAATTCACGCCAAAAATAGGATCAGCTAAAGCAGCTGACTTAAACAATAAAAGGGTGCTAATGATCGGAACTGATATGGCTGCTGGAAAAATGACTGTAGGCCTTGAATTATACTCTTACCTTAGAGATAAAAAAATAAACACAGGTTTTGTAGCAACTGGACAAGTTGGAATCACGGTTACTGGCAATGGAATACCATTGGATGCATATAAGATAGATTATGCATGTGGAGCTGTAGAAACAGCCGTTATTGAACAAAAAAACAAAGACGTAATAATAGTCGAAGGACAAGGTTCAATATTACACCCAGGAAGCACTGCAACCCTTCCATTAATGAGGGGAACATGTCCAACCCATATGATTCTCTGTCACATTGCCAGAAACACTACTATAAGATCAATAGAAAAAATTAAAATACCAGATCTAAAAAAATTTATAGATCTTAATGAAAGCTTGGCTTCTGTATTAGGGACTTATCCGAAAGCAAAAGTAGTAGGGGTAGCATTAAATACAACTTTAATGACTGATGAAGATGCAAAAAAATATATTAAAATTGTTGAAAAGCAGACAGGTATTCCATCTGCAGATGTAATTAGGTTTGGAGGAGATAGAATTTTCAGTCAATTATTATAGTTATTTACAATGATGATCAGCAGCTCGAGTAGCTATTTGATTATTAGGCTTTACATTTACTTTATACCCTAAAGAATTTGCCCAACCTTTAGTTGCAGAGATTAATTTATGTGACCTATGATTTTCATCTGAATTATAATCCATATCAATTTCTACTTGAACACTTACTTGTTTTGTTAGCCATTCAGCGACCTGAATACTGTATTCAGCTTCTAACCAAAGTCTTTTCCATATATCATTGATTGCCTCACAAGAGGACTTGCTTAAAATATAGTGAACACCTCTTGTTCCAAGTCTATATGCTATAACACTAGTATAGTTAGTTTTTTTTCCAACATTCTGAGAATCAGACCCAATATGAATTTTAGCATAAGGATAATCTTTTAATATAGAAAGTGTATGATCAACAGGATCAACATTATTACCCTTTACGTCCTTAAACAGTCTCATATTCTAAAATAAATATTATTTGTAAATTACATCATTAATCAAATCTTAAACTATTAACTAATGAAAAACTATCTTCCAATTCTAATATTAATACTTTCAATTGGAAGTATCAATGCACAAAGTACAAATAAGTTAAAAAAAGACTTACTTAACTCTATAGACCAAAAATCTAATGATCTTATATCAATAAGTGATAATATATGGGAAGCAGCTGAAGTAGCTTTTAGAGAAGAAAAATCTGCAGATTATTTAATTGATTATGCTGAGAAAAATGGATTTAAAATTGACAAGGGGCTAGCAGGTATGCCTACTGCTTTCACTGCCACTTATGGCGAAGGATCACCTGTAATTGGAATTATTGGAGAATTTGATGCCTTACCGGGACTATCTCAAACAACAGTTCCATATAAAAATGAACTTTTGGAGGGTGGAGCTGGTCATGGTTGTGGTCACAACTTATTTGGAACAGCTAGCCTTGGAGCAGCGGTTGCTATTAAAGAATTGATTGAGAAAGGAGCGCTGAAAGGAACTGTTAAATATTTTGGAACTCCAGCAGAAGAGAAATTTTTTGGAAAACTATGGATGATTAGAGAAGGGGTGTTTGATAATTTAGACGTTGTTATGGATTGGCATCCTGGAGATAAAACTGAAGCTAACGTTCAACCTTCACTTGCATTAGTTGATTTTATGGTTGAGTTTACTGGACAATCTGCACACGCCTCTGCTGACCCTTGGAACGCAAGAAGTGCTTCGGATGCTTTAGAGCTTTATACTCATGGAATAAACTCTTACAGAGAACATGTTAAACCTAGTGTAAGGATTCATTATCATATTCAAGACGCAGGACAAGTTGTTAATGTTGTTCCTGATTATTCAAGAATTTGGGTTAGAGTCAGAGATATTACAAGAGACGGATTAGTTCCAGTTTATGATCAGGTAAAAAGAATGGCAGGAGGAGCAGCAGTTATGGCGAACGTTGAGCATAATGTCTCTTTAATTTCTGGAATTCATGACCTTCTTCCAAACAGAACAGGAGGAGTAGTTATGCAAAAAAATCTTGAAAGCCTAGGGGATATAATTTACACTGAAGAAGAAATAGAATTTGCAATGCAAATGCAAAAAGAAAATGGAAAACCTACTTTAGGAATAGATGGAAAGATAAGACCTCTTCGTGAAACTCTTGAAAGTCCTGGAGGTGGATCAACAGATGTTGGCGACGTTAGCTACAATGTTCCAGTTGTAAGCTTAGCTGCTACAACAGCACCAAAAGGAGTTCCTTGGCATTCATGGTCAGTAGTAGCATCTTCAGGAATGTCTATTGGACATAAAGGAATGCTCCATGCAACTAAAGCTCTAGGAATGACAATGATTGATATTTTTAAGGATAAAAACTTAAGAGATGAAATAAAAAAAGAATTTGATGAAAGAATAGGGAATTATAAATATGATCCTTTCCTTGACCCAGGATCACCACCTATAGACTATGTAGACTAGATCCAAGATCTTTCTCTCATTTCTTTTGTAACAACCTTAGACAAATATATTATAGCAATCATGTTAGGTATTGCCATAAGGGCAAAAGCTACATCAATTAAGCCAATTACAATCTCTACCGTTAAAATTGAAGAAATTATAATAGCACCTATATATATTATATTGTAGTATTTGCCTTTTTCAGGCGTTGTTAAAAACCCATAACATTTAACACCATAATACGAATAAGTAAAAAGTGTAGAAATTCCAAACACCGAAATCATTATAATTAAAATATAGTCACCGAAACCAAAAAATAATCGTCTAAAGGCTTCAAGAGAAAGAACAATTCCATTTAAATCACTTTCGAGATATGCACCTGAAATAATAATAATTAAGCCTGTAATAGTACATACTAAGATGGTATCTAAAATTGGACCTAACATTCCAACCAATCCTTCATCAGTCCCTTTTTTTGAAGTTGATTGTCCATGATATATCGGAGCTAAACCAACTCCACTTTCACTAGAAAAAACAGCCCTACGAATTCCAATTAAAACAAGCCCCCAAAAACCACCTTGAACCATTGTATTAAAATTAAAAGCTTCACTAAAAATAAGAGCAAATGTAGAAGGAACAACGCTTGCATTGGAGATTAAAATAAATATCCCTAAAAGAAAATAAAGAACAACCATAATAGGAACTAATCCAGAGGTAACTTTAACTATTGATTTAAGACCACCAAATATTACAAACGAAGTTAGAATTGTGAAGAGCACACCAATTAGTAGCTTCCAGTTACCATCACCAATATTTAAAAAACTATTTGGATCTAGTACGTCTATATAGGATTGAGTTAGTTGATTAGCTGTAAATGCTGGAAGCACACCTACTAATCCAGCAACTGAAAACCATATAGCTAACGGTTTTCCCCATTTTTTAATTCCTAGAGTCATATAATACATTGGTCCTCCAAGATAATTACCCTCTTTATCTTTATCCCTTAAGCTAACAGCAAGTGAACAGGAAAAGAATTTTATTGTAGCACCAATTAGAGCTGTAACCCACATCCAAACTAATACTCCTGGACCACCTTGATGAATTGCAATAGAAACCCCAGAAATATTACCTAATCCTACTGTAGCTGCCAAAACAGCAGAGAGGGCTTGAAATCTTGAGATACCAATACTAGAGTTATCTTTTTTTAGCAACAAATTAAATCCATGTGAAATTTTCATTAAGGGTTTTGCCCTTGAAATAATAGTTAGATAAATTCCCCCACCAATAATTAAGAATAGCATTACCCAGTTTAAAGGAACTATAATTAGATTGATAAAATTTTCAATAGAATCAAACAAGCTAGTCATGTTGAAAATTAACGATTAAATTTTGAAAAGAATACTTTCTTTTTTACTTTATTACAAATTTAAAAAATTATGCAATCAAGAAGAGAGTGGTTCAAGTCTTCAATAGGTTTAGGAGGGTTAATGATGGCCCCTTCAATATTAACTGCAGAAGAAATTAAAAAATATAATCCAAGACCATTATCTAACATTGTAAAGTTAAGCTCAAATGAAAATCCATATGGGCCATCGGAAAGAGTTAGAAATGCTATTACAAATTCTTTTGAAGATGCTTGTAGGTATCCTTATGAATACATTTTAGAGCTACAAAAATCTTTAGCAAAAAAACATAATGTTTCTCCTGAAAGCATTGTAATTACTGGGGGTTCAAACGAAGCTTTAAGAGTAACTGGCCTGGCTATTGCTGATGGAGGAGGTGATATTGTTGCTGGCCAACCAACCTATTTAGCACTTATGAGTTATGCAGAAGCCTGGGGAGGAAACGTTAAATGGGTTCCAGTAGACTCTAACAAGGGCTATGATCTCGATAAACTAGAAGAAAGTATTGATGAGGAAACTAAAATGGTTTTCATTGCTAATCCAAATAACCCAACAGGAACTTTATTAGAAAAATCATCCTTGAGTAATTTTTGTGAAAGAGCTTCAGACAGAACAATTGTTTTTTGTGATGAAGCATATTATGATTATATAGAAGAACCAGATTATCCATCTATGGACTACCTAGTTAGAGCAGGAAAAAATGTTATTGTATCTAGAACTTTCTCAAAAGTTTATGGAATGGCTGGCCTCAGAATAGGCTATTTAGTATTAAACCCGGAGCTAGCAGATAAATTATTTGGAGAATATTCTCCTTATGGAAGAAACAAGATAATGGCTCAAACTAATGTTCTTGCTGTTGCTGCGGCAACAGAAGCATTGAAAGATAATGAGTTTTATACATTTTCATTGAAAAAAGCGAGTCAAGAAAAAGATAAAATATATAAGCTACTAGACCATTTAGAGCTTAAATATGTGAAATCAAGCACTAATTTTGTTTTTTTTGAGTCAAAAAAACATATCGATGATCTATCTAAAGAAATGCTAGATAAAGGTGTTCGAGTTGGAAGGGCATTTCCACCATTCTATGATTGGTGTAGAATTAGCACAGGAACGAGTCAAGAGGTAGACAAGTTTATATCAGCAATGCTAGAGGTATATAGTTAATTCTTGTATATAATATATGTTGCTTTAACTCCAGTTGCAAGATTCCACCTATTAGTCCCTACAAGTTTACCTTGGTCATCATATACAATAATTTCTGCAGTGTTTGGGCCAGAACTTCCTTGGTTTAAAGCAACAAAATCTACAACATTAAAGCCACTTTTTAGATCAAGCTTAAAACCTTTCGCTTTTTCGGTTAATAAAATTGCGGGCACAACGACTTCATCATTTACCT
>Ga0222718_10003880_pt1 | contig 12636 bp, 20 predicted proteins | sample C33_27DmetaG_FD_165045 | JGI IMG/M metagenome (GOLD analysis project Ga0222718, IMG submission 165045) | Estuarine water microbial communities from San Francisco Bay, California, United States - C33_27D | ecosystem: Environmental > Aquatic > Marine > Unclassified | place: USA: California... | reverse complement strand
CCTACTACTTCACGGATCTGCATGTTACCACTTCCTGCATGACCAATATCTCGCCTTGGTCTTTGGTCCTGGATTTGCACAGTTGTGTCTTGCCCTGAAAGATTTTCTCGCTTTTGGATTTGACTTCCTGATCTTCATGGTCTTCTGTCCGGCCTTCCTGGCTGAACTTCCACCGTGTCCGAAGTTGACTTTCTTGACGTTGCCTGTCTTGGGATCCTTCACGTACACCTTGAATTTCTTAACATCACCACGCATGGGTTTGTTGAGAGGTACCTTACGACCCCTGTACTCCGCGTCAAACAGTTCCGTCTCGTCTTCTGGGAAACCCAGTTCACCAAACGCTTCGTAGAACGCATCATCGTCCTCGAACGTCATCTCATCACCCTCTGGGAATGGTTCGTATTCACTTTCGTCCAGGGCCACTAGGGCCTCCTCCGCGTTGGTCAGTGACTGTATGGCAGACTTCTTGGCTTCGTCATCCACTGACAGTGCTTCCACCCTGTCCTTGATCTGCGATATGTCCAGCATCACTTTTGTGAATTCGATCTTGTCGTCATCCGCCAGTTCGTTCATCTCGTTGGTGGGCACGTTGACGCCGTCTATCCTGTTTAGTATGTTCCTGATTTCTACCATTGATTCCGCTATTGGTGAGTTGCCCATCTGCATCTGTGTCCTGTCGTTTGTGAATTGTGTTGTTTTGGCCAAACCCCTGCTACCTGCACTTGCTGGTGACTGGATCTGTTTGCCCGCGGACACGTGTCCCGTGTCAGTCATTGACACTTTAGCGTCTATGTATGATCCGTAGTTGTAGGGTATTGAGCTCATTTGTAGTATTTATTTCCACAGCACCATCTTGAAACGTTCTTTGTCTATGCCAAAGAATTCAGTTTTCCACTCGCTCTGTTCAAAAAAGCCCAGTTTATGCCACTCATTTTTACGTTCCAGCATGGTCCGTGCCCGTTCGTCCCAATCCTGATTCACAAGGAACTCATCCATCTTCTCTTTCTTGTCAGCCACTTCGTTGTGGTCGAATCCGTCGTACTCCCAGTGTAGCAGTTCAAACACGTTGCCCTCGCGGTCACAGTAGTCTATCGAGAAGTCCAGTCCCCACTTGGGCCTCATGGCAACGAGTTTGTAGAAGTGTGGCCTGTATGCGGCCCAACTTTCCAACTGGCTCAAGGCATCACCAGAGTATCCTTTACGTTCAAACATGTAGGCATGGTTGATGTGTGGACCCGATTCGGTCTCGTCTGCTGTGAACCAATCTTGACGGAGTGTTATGTGAGAACTGTTCCTGTGTCGTGTGGTGACTGCACCGTTGGCCACGGCATACAGTTGTTCCAGTTTGGTAAGGTCATAACCGTTCTGGTCAAACAGTTCGACCACCTCTTTGGGCGGACATGCGAATATGCTCTTCACACGCTCACTCCAATAAGGATTCGTGTTGAATCTGTTGTCTGTCAAGTGTAACCGCATACACTTATTTAATTTTTTGGATTATTTTTTGTCTGCTGGGTCTAGGTCGTTTGTGAACTTGTCTTCTGCTGGCATGTCAAGTTCCACTTCTTCACCCTCGTCGAAGTCTTTGTCCAGCATTGGAACTTCGCCGTCGTCTTCTTTGTCGTCTGCGTTGTCTTCTGCTTCTTCTTCACCGTGTTTCTCTGGTGCGTGTGGCTCTGATGTGTTCCTGTCCGTCTGCACACCGTCAACAACCTTCTCATCCACTTGCTCTTCTTCTGCTGGTGCTTCGGCCTGTTCAGCGTCTGCTATGATTTCAGTAGTCTCTGGAGTCTTGATGAGAATGCTTGATGATTCCTCATTGTAAACTGCCTCATTGTCTGATATCGTGTTGTAAAGTTCGACCAGGGCAGTGTCTTCCGCGCCTTTGATGTACTCCGCGATATCCTTCGTGATAACTTCTCTGAATGATTTTGAGTCATATGTTTGTTCTTCTTTTTGTTCCGTCTTCAGTTCTGCCAACTGTGCTTCTAATTCTGCTATCTTGTCTAGTCTGTTTGATTCTTCAGTCACCGCTTTCTTTATTGAAGTTGCTATAGAGTCATCTGCGTCTGATTCTTTGATCGCTTTTGCTATGCTAGATTCTGTTTTTGGTTCAGCAACGATGGATTCAACCATTTTCTTTGCTTTCTTTGAGTGTTTGACAGGCTCAACGTATTCCTTGATGCCTGCAAGTTTGGCTATGTCAGCCAATGAAACTTCTTTGTCGTCTAAAACTTTAGGAGCCTTGCCCGCCGCTTCCATCAGTTGTGCTCTCTCCTCTTCTGGAGTCACATTGTTCATGGCGTTTAAACGTGCTACTAGGTCTCTGAAACTTGTGTCTGTGCTCATACGAGTTATTTATATCTGCTATGCGTTTATTTAAGGCGTTGTTTTAGGTTCACGGCTAGTTTTGACTCGTATGCCATGCCCTCGGTCTTCATGAACTTGGCGTATTTGTCCTGTAGATCAGCCACGTGTGTTAGGTCTTTCCCTGAAGTCAGTCTGACTTTGGCGTCAGATAGGTCTTTTTCTATCATTTTTGCCAGTTCGTCATTGCCTGAATCCTGTGCCATCTCTAGTGCCGTGTTCATGGCCTTGACGGCCGGTATTGAATTGTCTATTGCGTTGTTGATCGAGTTGACTCCTGCCAGGCCTGCCACGATAACTCCCGCCATGGCCAGTCTCTTGCCCCACTCTCGGATGCCTTCGTCCAATGCCTCTTCTCTCAACTTGTTGTAGTTCTTTGAAAGGTATGCCCTCGCCACCCTCTCGTCTGATGTCTTGAATGCTGACTTCTCGTGTTTGTCCAACACGTCATACACCATCTTGCCATCCTTGCCCCTGTACATCGAAACGTAGGGTTTGATGGTTTCCTCTTTCACTGTTGGATACATTTTGTCTAGCAATTCCATAGTATGATCAACACCTGATACGTATGCCTGTGCCATTGGAATCAATCTCATTGTGTCTTTACCTTTCAGTATAGCGTCAGCCATCTCTTTCCCATACTGTAAATTTGCCAGTGCCTTGCCAACTGCTCTTGGATCTTCATTTACCGTATCCTCGTTGGTCTCTTTCCTGTTCTCTTTGGCTATCTCTTTCTCAACCTCGTTCACTCTCTTTTTAAGTATCCTCATCATGCCTGGTTTGGTGTCGACATCTTCTGTTCTGCATTTTCTCTCTAGGATCTCGTCTAGGTGTTTCTGTATGATTCCTGCGTGTTTCTGCATCAACGCACCGTCTAATTCTTCCCTGTATGGATTCAGTTTCTGGTAGTCCTCGTAGTGATACACTGCTTGTAGGTAGTCTGCCGCTAAATTGAGTTTAGTCTGCACCCAACCCTCAAGGTCATCACCTTTACGGATCATGTCCAGTAATTCTATTGACATCTTAGCAGTCTGGTACAACTGGCTCTTGCTCATGTGTCCCTCGCCCGCGTCTTCCTTCACACCCTGCATGGTGCCTGTGCCTTTGGGCATCTTTTTCATTTCTGACATGCCGTCATCATCGTAAGTGCCTGCCTTTGAACCTGCCGTGTAACCGTGTACACTTTTCACATAGTTTGATGCTAGGTCTATCTTCTTGGCAACCCATGCTTCCATCTCCGCGTCGTCGTCGATCATGTTGTGTATCTTGATTGCGTGTGTGCCAATCTTTAACAATTGGTTAAGTGCCATGCCCGCTTCGTAGGTGTCCGGCTTTGGTTCCGGCTTCTGCATCATGTGTGATAATTCATTGAACTTCATGTTAATTGAATCCGAAGTGTGTCACTTCTGGGTACTTGGCTAAAACTTTCCTTGCTATCTCGTTGTGTGCTTTGACCATCTGGTTCATGTAACCCTCTGGCTTGCCACCACCTATCATTGTGGCACCACCTGGATTCTGATCTATGGTTGTTGGTTCTTCTGGTGATCTCTTGCCTATGTTCTTCTGCAACCACTGTGTGGTTCTCGCTATGAATTCTTTTGCTGGCACAGGACTCTGATCCTCGAAGTCTGCGTTGTAACCCAGTGCGTCCAGGAACTGTCTCATACTGGCGTTGCTCATGTATGGGCTCTCCACTTCCTCATCATCCTTGTATGCGTCTGGGAACGTCCACAGGTTGTTGTCTTTTGGATGCTTGTGGTACGCTATCATTTCTGCACCTTCTTGTATTTCACTGTCTGATAAATCTTTCCGTGGTTTCATAAGGGAGAAGTAACCCTCTTGGTCACCATACATTTTCTTGAACGTTTCTGGATCTTTCTTTGAAATAACTTTCATCACATATTCTGCTGGTGATGTGTCTGAGTAGTATATGTGTTGTGCCAGTGATCTTAATTTTCCGGCGTCTAACAACTCAGCGGTTTTCTTGAACATGCCATAGTCCATGCTGTCTGGTCCAATTTCATCAGCGTATCTACTGATTGTTCTTGACGCTAAAGTTGAACCTTTGTCTTCTTGGAATTCGTGAAATCTCATAATACCAATATTTATACGGCATCTCCTTTCTTTTTTGCTTTGTTCAGCGTTTTATTAAGCATTTTTGCCAGCCATTTTTGGTGCAAATCATAGAAATAATGTGGCAACGGGGTAGAAAATTCAAAACTCCATTTGCCGCCTGGCATGTTTACATAGTTAGCATTCCGATCTTGCCATACAGGGTCAGCCAATCCTGGGTTCTCCGTTTTTGCCAGGTAGTCGAACCATTCGAAATTGACCCCGTTTATGCTGAATCTCTTGATCTTGAATCCAAATTCGCCTTGCTTTTTGATTTCGTCCGTGATGTTTGTTGCTTTGATTTCCAGATTGTACTTCTTGTTATCCTCAACTTCGCACTCGAAACCGAAATCCTTGGCCTCACCTTGATAGTACAAGTCACCAGCACACGAAGCCGCTATACAAACCGTTTTTTCGTTTGGTGAAAACGATTCGATCTCGAAACTGATATTAACTGCCATACTTCTCCTCAAAAAAATCATGGATTGCCTGTGGCGTGATCTCCATGTATCGATCCATCAGACGGTCGCAGGCCTCAATTTGTTCGCTGGTCAGTTTCCTGTCAAGCACTTTTTCAAGTTCATCTATATAGGTACCCTCCTTGTTCCAAAGTGTCTGAAATCTGAAAATGGGGAGTCCACGAGATTGTATCTGCTGGTTTATGTAGTCGTCCAGCACCAAAGGCAGTACGGTGTTGGTTTTCTTGGCCAATGCTAATTTCACGTACTCCGGTGGTGTTATGAGGAAAATTTGTTTTTGACGATCGAACAGAGCGTCGGTCTCTTGTTTGAAATCTCCATTCCCTTCATAAAATCTCACTCTAAGGTGCATCGCATGATACACAGAGGGATTTTCCTCCAACAATGAATCGAAAGTTCCGTCGATCAATTCCTTTGCCCTTGCTGGATCCATGCAGTCCCATGGCATGTATCCACTACAGACTTGTCCAACATCAACGGGTATGGTTTCGTGGGCTTTCCAGAATCCGGAATTCTTCATCAGAGATGTTGGGAAACTATCGAGAGCCTCATCGAGATGCTTGGGATCAATGGCACATTGTATCAAATACGACACGATACGCCCTCCTCCTCCAGCCAAGAAGAATACAGCATATTTTTTCATCGCTGATATTTAATAGATGTTTTAGATGTTATTTCGTATCTTGGCAGGCCTCACACCTGCACTGCTTACATACCTCTATAGGGTATTCGAAATACCCATCTGTTGGGTAGTGTCGCTCTTTTCTCTTACACTCTTTGCCACAATGGCTACTGCAACCGCAGTTCTTACACATCACCTCTTCTGTGAGTAACAATGGTTCCATTATGCTATCGGTCCACCAAACAGGCTGACCCCTTTGAGTGCGTGTGCACCTTTGGCAGTTCCGTTGGGATTCTTCGGTTGTGTTATCTTTGGTAATCTAGGTGCTCGTGTGCCTGACCGTCCTGGTGATCCTGTGTAGGCTTTAGTGAACCTGTCCTTGCCTATGGCAATGTGTGGACTTGTTACACTTGCTATGTTACCCGCACTTGTGGCACCGGCAGTCGCCTGCTCTTGTACCCTACGGATTATGACCTCGTTAATCTTCATCGTAAGTATTTATTATATCATATAAAGCGTCAAAATCTAAGAACCGTTTATTGAAGCAAAATTCAACCGTTTCTGACCCAGTCAAGTTTTTTTTTGGATGAAGAATAAATGTGTGGAATTTTTTTAAAAGTGGAATATGTATTTTTTGATCTCCTCCCATCCAAGTATGAATAGTCATTTTATCTCCCACACGAACGAACCCATTTCCAGGCCAAACCACTATGTTGTGCTGTGTATCAGGAAGCCTGGTTATTGCTTTCCTTCTACTGGGCCAGTTTTTGTAATTGAATTTACCTAATTTTCGTAATTTTCTCTTTGATGTAAAAAATTTTTTGGGAAACAGAAACACATTGTCTATCATGAAAAGGTTAGACTTCGTCATGAATCCGTTGGTGTAGTTAGAGTTACTATCGTCTATCTCGAACCTTATGGCATCACCCAACACTTCTTCATCGATTTCATATACCCATATTCTCTCAGGCATTTTGTTTTCAACACAACCTTCTCCTAATTCAGGATGGTCGGTTAGGAAATTTGCACAATATTCATTTTCACAAGCCTGGGTCGCTTGTTTTTCAAAGTATCTACCAAACGCTATGGAGTCAGCGTATTTTTTCACAGTTTTTGTTTTGTCTTTAATTTTTGATTCAATGTCTTTATCGAGAACGATTGTATCGATCAAATGTTCGTCGCTGAATATATTGATATCAAATTTTCCCTTGAAATGTTTGTAAATAAATGAAAAGACTAAAAGATACTTCATACAGAAGTAATTATTATTTCTTCTTACGTCCTGACTTCATGTTGGCACACCAGTGGTACATCTTTGCTCGTTCACCTGATGCTTTCTTAGCCTTGCTTCTTAGACTTGTGACAGAGCCTTTACAACTGGCACCTGCACGTTTCACACGCCCCGGTCTGCTCTTGCCTTTACGCTTGCCATCTGCGAAGTTCTCACAAAACTCTTTCCAGTCCAACTTCAATTTTTTCACGTTCATGTATTCACCACCAACAGGCACATCTTTAGTTGCATTCTGTTTTGTTACTATGCCAACGCCCGCGGCCTCTTCGTTTTTGCTCTTGTTGTAACTTGCCCAAGCAACAGCGTATGGATTGTCCACTTTGCCTTTCAATGCCTTAACCTGTTTTTCTCTGCCTGGCGGTGCCTTCTCATTGGCCTTGTTGTTGCCTTTGTTTTTGAAATCGAATCTGTTGTTTGGACCAACGCCTGGTTTGTGTATAAGTCCCATTGTGTCTGCCGTGTGTGGCATGATTATGAATTCTCGTATCTTCATTTCTTCTTACCCGCACAGTGCGCCTTCTGTGAGAAACCCTTGGGGTTGCTACAGTTGATACTGTTCTTGTATTTGTTGCTCCACCCTTCCACCCTGTATGGGTACGCCATCATGGAATGGTATCCCATCCTTGATCTGCCCTTGGCCTGTTTCTCGTATCGCTTTAGGAATTTGTTTACGTCTGGGTGTACGTATTTTGTTGCCAGTATCTCTTTAATTCTCATTGATGTCTACAGAACCATGTCTGGCATCTTTTGTGGGATTGCCGTCTTTCAAGATTCTCGCCCATGTTGTCATGTTTATCGTACAGTTCTTGACTTGCTCTACCGTGTCGTCGTCTTGTGTTATCTCGTCTATGCCTTGTGCTTTTGACTCTATGTTGCACTGTGGTGGTATAGTAAATCCAAAGTTGCTGGCCGCTGAATATAGGACTCCGTGTATGTGTTGGAATCCGTCTCCGCCACCTGAAACCAGGCTACCAAACACCTTGTTGTACATGGGTTGGTGCTTGTTGTTTTTGGCCCAACTGTATATTGGATCTAGTCTTTCTAACATGGCCTGTGTGTGACAACTGTGTTGACCCCACCAAATCGGTGTTGCGAATATGACTCCGTCCGCCTCAAACATCTTCATGAGTTCAGGCTTTAACTCGTCGTTGACATCTGAGGTTGATCCCTCGTAGTTTAAATCTCTCAAAGTTATGATCTCACACTCGTGTCCCAATTTCTCGAATGCCAGTTGTGTCATCTTGCACACCGAGAATGTGTTTGACTCTGCGTCTGGTTTTAGGCTTCCGTTGTAGATTATGAATTTCATTCCGCCGCCCTCAAAGTGATCACACCACATGCAAGTCTGTCACCTGCGTTACCTGTTTTCAAACTTTCTTGATCTCCGCCTTTGCCTAGGTCGTCCTTGTCTGAGTGCACCACGAAACCTCTGCCTATCACTGACCTATCACCAAGTAAGTCTACTCTCTTGGCTTCAATTGTGAACTTGGCAGTGCCTGTTTCATCCGCTGTGATATTACCAAGATCTCCAACGTGGCCTTCGTTGATGTCACCGTGATCAACTACGTCTGGGTTGTAGTGTCCACCCATTGATTTACAGCCATCCGACATGTCGCCAAACTCGTGTATGTGGAATCCGTGTTCTCCCGGTGTCAGTCCTGTTATGGTACCTTTTACTAGTGTTGGTGTTCCTGGTGCTTGTATGAGCAGGATAGACCCCTTAACAGAGTCAGAATGCTCCAATATGCACTGTGCCATTGTGGTCTCCTGTGCTTCGGTAATTGCGTTTACCTTGCCACAACTACACTCTTTGGCCATGGTCCTGGGACAACTTGTTTCTGTGAATTCTTGTGCTCGCATATGGATATTTATCCGTATATCCACTGGTGCAGGAATGGATCAACGTCACGCAGTTGGAGGCTCCTGTGTGAATCCTGCTCAGTGATCTCCTCCTGCAATTTCTTATGGTTCAAGGCATTGTATTCTGCGTATGAATACTTGTCCATCAATGCCATTACTTGACTATTGAATCTACCTGCGTAATGAATCGATACTGGAAATTTTAATAACTTTTTTATATTATTGATGTAAGTCGATCGATGTTCAATAGGCACAGCGTTTTCAGTGAAAACGTGTGGTTCGGTTAGCGGTGTAATATTAATGCTATTGGAATACTTAGACATCCATCTGCAGGTTTCATATATCTTATGACTTGTAAGGTTACTTGACACCAAATTGAATTGCAGGAAATTTGCATTATCAGATACAAACTTGACATTCTCTTCGAATTCATTCCATCCCAAAGGATATCTCACGTATGATCCTAAACTTTCAATGGCATCACATGAACAGATCACACTCAACCTTTTGATTTTAGGGATCAGTTCTTTCCAAGGCTGGGGCAATTTTTTAAGATTTGTGTTGATCATGATTTCGCAGTCTGGATTCACTTCGTTCAGTTCTTGGAGGAATTGGAGGTATTCTTTAATGAAAGTCGGTTCCCCTCCGGCCAAATAGACTTTCTTTAGATTCTCCTTATCTACGTTGTCGAAGTAGGACTTGTTATCGTTGTGCGATTTGATCACTAGTCGTTTTTCCTTTTGCCAGAGTGTGCTGGCATCTGGACCGCACATTTTACATTTAAGATTGCAGGTGGAATTGAACCTCACATCAATGTGCTGTACCTTGGGATCGTTGACATCAGGTTCCCCAAATTTTTTAAGCCAATCTTTTGTTTCGTGCGTCCTGAAACTCCAGCCTGTGGTGTCCTCCGACTTGTAACAACTTTTGCATATATCAGGCCGTATTCCCTTGAGCATTGAATCTCTGACCTGTTCTATGTTTTCGTCGCTATTGAAATTTCTATGGGTTTGGCAACAAGGTGCCTGTCCGTTGTCTATTGATTTGAATTGGTGGACCCATGGTAAAACACATATGGCCGGATTTCTTTTGACATCAAATACTGACATTGGAGTATTTAATGTTGTTTTTTTGACCTATTTGTTTTTAGGCATCGGGTTTTCACCAGTGAGTCTCGGCTGTGCGAACCACAGTCGGAACCACTCGTCTGTGCCCGGTTGGATGTTGTGTTTTTTCTGGTATTGTGATTTCTGTGTGCCAATGTACGACAGGTTCTCGCCCATTGATTGATCTTCTTGCGGTCTGTCTATGCCCGCCAACTTCTTTATACGCTCGAGTTCGTCCACTAGATGGTCCAGTCTTTCAACTGCTGTTTTGTGGGTTTGTGTGCCTTGACTTTCTCCACCTTGCCACCCTTGGCCAGGAACTTCTTCATCTTCTCGTCAAGTTCTCGTTGTAGTTCTTGTGGCGTCTTCTCTATCTCACCTGCTTTGTATGGTCTATTGATCCCGCTGAACTTTGGCATAATCTTCCAGTCCTTTCTGTACTTTGGTTAATGAATCTCTGTTCGCTTGGTATAGTATACCGTATCCGCCCGCGGCTTGCCATTTCTGTATGTTGATTGGCCTGTCGTCTATTAATATATTTGGTGTGCCTGTTCCTTTGTCTTTGGCATATGTTTCTTTTCTTCCTGTGACAACAATATCGTCAGGTTGTTCAATGTTGTTTGCTATCCAGACTTTTTTGTATTTGGCACTGTTTTCGTGATCACCTCTTAAAGGTGAAGTGTTTATCGAGAACTTGCCACCTGTAAATTTCTTGACCATGTCTATCAATCCATCCGCTGTCGGAAACTTGGGTAATGTTGCAAAGAAATCTGAACCAGTGATCCTGTCTATGACTTCTTTCTTAAGATCTTTTGTCTTGTCATTTGTGAGTTGCTTCCAGTGTTCAACGCCATACATCTTTTCTACTCCACCGAAGAAGTCAGCAAGGACTCCGTCCATATCGAGATATACAGTTGGTTTAGCGTCTTCCATATTTTCATTATACAACTTTTTGTTGTTTTCGTCAATCTGTTTACCAAGCCTGTCTTGTAGGATGTCATACAACTTTTTACCAGTGTTACCACCCATTATTATTTTGGAAAATTCGTGTTCCTGTCCCTTGTTGGCAAGTTCCCTGGCCTTTGATGCTGATGCACCTGTGGCTCCTTCTTGATCTGGATCCCTTTCGCCAGCACTCATTACTTTGATGTTGTCAAAATTGTACAGTTCATTACCGGCCTTGTCTGGCTTACCATTGTACTGATTCAATAGTTTCTCAAACTCTGCCACCCTGTCTGATCCAGCGATCATAACAATCCTTGTCCTGCCCTCTGCCTGTATCTTCTGTAATGCCTGTATTATTGTTTTCACTGCCGGATCACCTATCGCTAGGTTTGGATAGAACATCTTCAGGTAGTCTGATTTCTCTTTGTGTGTGAGTGGATCAGTCTTGTTGTTCTGCTTGTGAGATAGGAAAAGGTATGCCTTGCCGTTGGCTTTTTGTGCCGCTGACTCCAAAGTGTCCAGTAATTTCTTGTGTCCTATTGTGGGTGGATTGAATCGGCCAAAGGCAAACACTGCTGTTGAACGATCGTCCTCCTTAAGAAACAGTTCCCTTAGGTGCATCGTATTCGCCTGCCTTTATGTTGTCTAATTCTCTCTGTGAAATCACACTGGCAAGATGTAATCTAGTTTCTTTCGGAAACATATCTTTCACATCATCTCCCTGTGAGCCATATTCCTTGACGTATTCTTTAGCCGCATCGTCAATAAGATACATCCAAAGTTTCTGTGCCTTATCGTGATCATAGATGCCTTTTGCAAGTTTCCTCTTGATGTTCGATATGATGGGCATGAAACGTCCTCGATACAGGTCCTCGTTGTTCATGATGTAGGTATCCAGCTCATTGACCGCGTCTGAGTCTATGTTCTCTGAAATGAATTGTGATGCTCTCATACAAGCATATTTATTAGTAAAGGTTCTCTAAAAGCCACATGTAAAATGGTGATTCAAATTTAAATTCCCATTTACCGTCATGACCCATAGTGTCGCAATTATCGATTGTATCAGGTGGTTCCTTGCCTAATGATTTTTGTTGTGAATACCACGGTTCTGGGTAGTTTGGTGTATATACTCCTCTGTATATAAGGTCACCAAGATTAATCTCATCTATCTCTAAACTTTTTATGTGCAGACATTGATCTTTCAATATTTTTCCGTCATTGTCCACTATAGTTTGACCAATATCTTTCCCAGATCTTTTTAATCTTAAACAGTATCCGTCTTTATAATTGCTATCACACTCGTGTTCAAACTCGATAACTGTAGGTTTTTCTATTGTTGACGATATTTCTTTATCAAAGTAGGTTATAAACCTTTCTGCCTCATTGACCTGCACTTCTACGTGTGGTGGTTTACTCCACATCGTGGCCCATAACTCTAACTTAAATTTCAATTTTTCGGTTGCCATTCGAACTCCAATCCTGCTGTGTGTCCTGTGTATGGGATATTTACGTCATCCCTGAACAGTTCTATGAATAATTGAGTGCCCGGAACCTGCACCTTCATATACTTGTCGTTGCGTTCTAATACTTCCGCTTCCTTGGTCCTGTCGTTGTTTGTGCATATTAATGTTATTGTTTCCATTTGTACATCCTTTCAAATTTTTCTGTGATCTCTGTCCTACGTCCGCCCTGTGCCTCGAACTCATCTATGAACCTGTCTATGAGGTTGGCCGCCAATCTCCTGTATTCCGGCAGTGCGTCCTCCACCAGTTTCTTTACGGAGTCCTGGGGCTCAGTTTCAACTATGGTACCTACGGGCATGTGGTCTATCCAACTGCCGGCCCGGCACATGTC
>Ga0222718_10003879_pt1 | contig 12637 bp, 10 predicted proteins | sample C33_27DmetaG_FD_165045 | JGI IMG/M metagenome (GOLD analysis project Ga0222718, IMG submission 165045) | Estuarine water microbial communities from San Francisco Bay, California, United States - C33_27D | ecosystem: Environmental > Aquatic > Marine > Unclassified | place: USA: California... | reverse complement strand
CCTAACCCGAGAATAATAAATGGCAAGTTTCGAACAAGTCGTATCAGAACTTAAAGAACTGAATGGTACTTCAGAAATAACCCTTGAGGCACAGTTTGAAACCAAGGACGAAATTAGCGCATTAGAAAAAGTCCTCGCTTCTTTTATGAATAGTATACCTGTGGCAATCCTCGCCGGATTTCAAGATCTCATCAATGCTAACGAAGACATTTATAAAAAAGAGAAAAAAGATAACGACACTCGGGAAAAAATAAAAGGCAGAAAGGGCGATGATGGTGACGGTGAAAAGGAAGGATTCGCGCAAAAAATAAAGGGTTCCTTCAAAAAAGGGTTTGAAGAAGATCAGAAAACAACCTTGAGCGAAGATATATTTGGCGGCACGATTAAAAAGATTGAAGAGGTCTCTAACCTAGCAGGTGCTTGGTCTGGAAGAATCATGAAGGTCTTGTCGGTACTAAGAGTGGGATTGGTTGCATTCGGAGGAGCAATCAGCACATTCTTTACTGGTTTAATGACAGCGTTGGCACCAATCGCCGCTGCACTTGCACCCCTTTTACTACCAATTGCAGCAATTGCTGCTGGCGTAACTGCCTTGGTTATGGGTATTCAAGGTTTCTTAGACGGGTTCCAATCTCAAGAAGGAACGCTATTAGACAAGATATTTGGCGGAATATCTGGGTTCGTTAAAGGATTTATGAAGATTCTAACCATCCCGCTAGATTGGATGAAAGATATATTATCAGGCATTCTCGGGTTTTTTGGTTTCGATGGAGCAGCAGAAGCTCTTGACTCTTTCTCGTTCACAGAACTTTTTGGCGGTTTGGTAGACAGTATAAAAGAATTTGTCATCGGTCTTAAAGATTTAATTTGGGAAAAGATTAAAGCAGTAGGAAATAGCATAAAAAGTTTCTTTGGTTTTGGTGACGACGAAGATGAAGAAACAAACGCCAAAGCAGAAGCAGAATCTGATAAGAAAGAAGAAGAAATAAAAAAAGAAAAAGAAGAAGAATCTAACAAGCGTGGTATGGATTTGGGATCTACTGACACTTCTATGAAAGAAGACGGTAAACGTGGTATGGAGATACCTCGAGACAGTGAAAAAACTTATTCTGTTATGACTAAAAGTGGAATGCAGAAACTTACCGAAGAAGAAATAAAGCAGGGTAGGAAAGATGGTACCATTAAGCGATCTCTTGCCAAAGAGGCGCTGGAGGAAATAGAGGATGAAAGAAAAACTGAACAGATTCTTGGCAAACGCGGTCGAGTTATAGGCGAAGCACCTGCTGCGCCAACCAAAGTCAGTGCAGAAACTGGCAAACGTGGAATGGTGATTGGTGATGCTCCTGTAAAAACTGCTGCTGAAAAACAAATTGTAGCAGACATGCAGGCGGGAGCGACTCCAGAAGAAGCTGTAGGAAAAGCGATGAAAGTTCGCAAAGATGCTCTTGTCGCTGGTACTATAGAGGGCACAGGTGCACCTGTTAAAGTAGCAGGACCAAAAACTGTTAGCGCAAGAGCGGGTGCTGATGCTTTGACAGAAGCAGAACAATTACAAGCATCTATAGACGCCCTTAAAGCGGAAATGGCAGCATTGGGAAGTGCGTTTGATCCTGAAAATATTGCGAAATTTAAAGAAGGTCTAGACCTTACTACTGATGAAGGTAAAGCAGAAGCAAAGGGGAGAAGAGATAAGTTTATAGATGATCAAAGTGTATTCACCGACAAAATAAAAGAGTTGCGGGCACAAAAAGACAAAGTAATGCAAATTGCTGACAAGGCATTCGGTGGTTCTGATGATTTTGATGCAGCATTAGAAGGCGATGCCGATTTCGATAAAAAAGAAACAATAGATGAATTTTTAATGAGAACTGAAGGGCGAACCCCAACTAAAGTTAAAGGTGGAACCATTGTCTCAGGAGGCGCAGAAACTGTTAGAGTAGAAAGTGCTGAAGCGAAAGCAGAAAGAGAAAGCGCAGTTGCCAAAGAAAAGAAAATGCTTGACGCAGAGAAAAAAGCATTTGCCATGTTGGAACAACAAGGTGTCATTGGCGCAGATGAGTTCCTTGATTCAGACGACCCGAGAATGAAGCAGGTTGCTGAACTTGCTCAAAAGATTTTCGATGGTGATTTAGGACCTACGCTGGTGGGAGGTCAAGCAAGTGCGGTTGCGCAATCTACAGCGATGAGCGGTGAGCAGAAAAAACTTGCAGCAGCAAAAGAAAGTGAACAAACAGCAGCGAATAATGTGATGGTTGCCCCTACGAACAACAGCACCAGTGTGGTCAACACTAAAAATAATTATGGTCCAATGCCATCAGCGGTGGATAAAAGCGATAGAACGCATCGTGGTTCTTACAGAGGAAAACAGATCTAACTTTTCTTTTTCTTAAATGGCGCGAGCGGTTTTAGTTTCTTAAGTTTCCCAGGAGTTTTATTAATAATCTTCATTCTGGTTAACTCATCTTCAGTCCATATTGCAAACTTGTAACCATTATCTTGTGCAATCTGTTGCGCTGCTTCCCACTTGTTACGATTTTTGATATAGGCGAATGCTTCGTTTAGAGAACGTCTTGAGCGAGGACTCTTAGATTTCGGCGGTTCCGTTTGTTTTTTCGGTTTCACTTCGACAAGCAAGACGTTGCCATTTTTGAATTTAATCCAGAAGTCCACGTGATACTTGTGCCACTTTTTATCAACGTCATAGTAGTATGGTACAATAAAATCCTCGCTGTTCCATTTGGCAACTTCGGAGTTATTGTCTAACCAAATCATGACTGATTTTTCCCAGTTAGATCTGTATACGACCTCCTCAAGATTCCCTTTGTACTTGCTCGGGTGTTTTACTGTGTATTTGCCCTTATAAGTTCTTGGCATCGCATATAAATAACTGAAATAATAATAACCTTATTTAGCAGCGAGAGTTGTTTAATGGCAATTAAATTCCCAGAAGATCAAACCGGATATCCAGGATTTATTCGATTCACTCCAGTTGACGATCAAGGCGCACAGGACGGAGAAATAATTGAGTTATATCTCCCTGCTGGTGTTTTGTTTGCTGATAAAATGGAATATGAAAACATGGCACTTGGACTCGCAGGTATGATCGGTGCTGATGACGAAAATACTGCTACCGCTGAAAATCTCTTCTCGGGCGATGTTGCCGGATTAGCGATGCAAGAAATCATAAAAAAAGCGGTTAGTGGAGCAGCTGGGGCAATCACTCAAAGAAATAAACAAGCACCAAATCCAAATACTCGAGCATTGTTTAAACAAGTTTCTTTAAGGTCTTTTCAATTTAATTTTAAATTAATTCCAACAACAGAAACTGAAGCAACCACTATTACTAACATCGTGAAAGAGTTTCGTACGCAAATGTACCCAGAATTAATTGGTGGCGGTGGTGAAGGAACGTCAGTAGGTTATGAGTTTCCTAACAGATATGAAATTGAAACTTTTTATGATGGTCAAGAAGACATGGCTCCAAAAATCTTTCCTGCATACTTAGAAGCATTTCAAGCAAGTTATAATCCAACTGGGCAAACCATTTTTCAAAAAGCAGGTGGTCAAGGTTATTTCGCTGAAACCGATATGAATTTGACGTTCACTGAATCAAGAGCTTTAACTAAACAAGATATTGCTGGTGGATACTGAGGAACTATAAATGACAACGAGATATTTCAGACAGTTTCCTGTAGTAGAATATAAATTCGGTGATAACGAATCGACAGTAAACTTTCAAGATTTAAGTGTGTACATTGATGCCTTGGATCAAGTAAAAGAATATGGTACTTTTTATCAGAACTACCATATTCAAAACGGAGAGAGACCTGATCATGTATCTTATCGTCTTTATAACACTACAGATTATTATTGGACTTTTTGGTTGCTAAATGATAAATTGAAAGAAAGAGGGTGGCCAATAGACAATTCTCAACTGTATCTTCGTGCTAAACAGTATTATCCTCATTTAACCTTTAGGGTTGACGGTGTTGCATACGACAACGCACTGAGAATAAACAGACCATTATCAAGATCCTCTACTTTTAAATTAGGAAATTATATTTGGATACAACAAAATAAACAAGCAGGTAAAATCATTAGAATAGACCAAGAAATAGGATTACTGCATGTTGACATGGGTACTTTTACCACGAGAAATCCAACCGTGGTTGACACAAACCCCAATTTATCACTCGGCGAAACGGGTATCGCCTCAACCAAGTTGGTCACCATCGACGAATTTTCAGCACTAAAAATTATGAACGGGCAAAATACCCCAGATCAAAATTGGATACCTTTAGAACAATACGAAGTGATGAACATTGTACAAGCATATCATCAATATGATGCGCCACATCATTACGAAAATACGGTGACTGGACATTGGGTGTATCCATCTTATGAAACTGAGTCGCCTCACGAATTAGATTGGAGCAGCGTTACTACTCAACAATCAGTCTCATATTTCCAACGTCTTAGAGAAGTGAACGACGAACAAAGAGCGATAAAAGTTTTAAAGCAAGACGTGGTTGGTCAAATCGTTAGTGAATTTAATACGTTATTAACTCGCAGGCAGTAATAATGCCATTAAATGTAAAACAAGAATACAAGATTGCCGAAGCAGTTATATTCGCGGATAGACTAGACGCTGAATACGATCTAAAACGTGTACTCGTAGAACTAGATTTATTTGAAGACCTTGAAAAAAATTACGTCAGCGGACAAGTCGTTATTATGGACGACCTTGGTGTATTTGACGAAATAAAAATAAAAGGAACGGAAAAGTTTCGTGTTAAAATTGAAATACCAGAAATTGAAGGTATAAGCGTTGAGCACACATTTAACATAGTTTCTATAGTAGAAGTTGGGAAAGTCGCTGAACGCGCAGAAATGTATCATTTAAATCTTATATCACCTCATGCCTATAAAGATCAAGCGATTAAAATATCGCGATCATACACTGGTAAATTAGAAGATATAAGCGAAGCAATATTAAAAAATCATTTAAATGTTCGTGCTGACCGCAACTATATGGGCGGTAACACCAGCATTCAAGAACCCGTTCGCATCATAACTCCATATATAACGCCATTAGAAAGTGTTACATGGTTGATGGATAGAGCAACCACTCAGATTGGCGCTCCCTTTTATGCCTATCAAACTATATACGATCAACAATTAAATGGTGGTGAAGATGTACTCCGATTTGGTAATTTAGAATATATGTTCAGCAAACCAGTTTGGAATCAAGATCAACCATTACTTTATTCTCAAGGAAGAGGTCAAGAAGGTGGCGGTGCTAAATTAGAAAAATCAAAATACATAGTTAAAAGATTGTCTATGCAAAATATACAAGACACTCTGAAATTGATACAAGAGGGTGCTCTTGGAAGCAATCTAAGTTCCTATGATTTATTCAGCAGTCAAAGATACACAAGGCATTTTAATATTCGCGAACTTCTTGGTAAAATGGAACAAAATAATATGTTTGGTGAGGGCAAACAAAATGTATTCGACGAAGAACAAAAACTGACGCTCTCGAATGAAACTAAAACTCTAGACAAATATGATGCGCGATACATCAATACTGTAACGTCATATGGTACATACGGATATAGAAACAGTTACCATGACGTCTTTGATCAGTCGCAAGCATTGAATAAAATAAGGCATTATGCTATTAAGAGTTTGTTTAATAAGAATATGATAGACCTCTCCTTTCCTGGTATCACATTTTGGCAGGCATTAGAATTTGGTGCTTCAGGCGTAACTGTTGGCGATCTTGTAAAAATAGATTTTAAAAACACTAACGTAGATGCAGATGGTGACGAACAAGTTAATAAAGAACTTTCAGGAACTTTTTTAGTGCATAAATGTAGAAATATCTTTAAGAGCACTACCCATGAAGTCATTGCATCGGTTTCTAAAGTCGCTGATTATGACGGAGGTACGTCAATTTGAAAACTTGGAATCATGAATATTATGGCGACGATATCCGATGGTTTGTTGCGAATGTTATCGACAACACTCCCCCTTATGGACTAGAGGGTAGGGTACAAATTCGCATACATGGAATTCATACCGATAATACCGATAAGACTGGTATACCACAAAGAGATCTTCCTTGGGCACAAGTTATGAACCCAGGAGATACTTATGGAGTTTCAGGTTTAGGAACGAGCGCACAAATACTTCCTGGTGCATTAGTGTTTGGATTTTTCTTAGACGGTGCTACTTCTCAATTGCCTCTTGTACTTGGGTCATTGCCTCGTATCGAATTTCCTACTACAGTACAAGCATCGAATCGTGAGGATATGGCGACTAATCCATTTACTTATGAATTTAATCAATCTAATGCTGAAGCAGTTGACCCAATATTAACAACTTCTGCTAGACCAGCAGGTGATGTTGCCAGATACTTTATTGATAACGGATTTAACGCGAAACAAGCTTCTTCTATCACAGGCGTCCTAGATGAAATAAGCGGACTTGACCCTAATAATGTGAGTAATGGAGTAGGAATCGCAGGTTGGATACCAAACTCCCCTAGATATAATCGCTTCTATGCTTATATCCGTAGACTCGCTCCCGCAAGAGATGCTAGTGACTTTGAAGGGCAATTGCTTTATGTTCTTCATGAACTTAAGACTGCAAGATCTATTGCAATGTCCAAGTTGCTTCGTGCTAGGGAAATTGAAGGTTCTTTATATGGCGCCAAAATAGACGGCATCGAAGAAAAGGGTAATGGAATGGTTGCTGCATTGTCAAAATATTATGTTGATTCTAGACTCGCTTATAGTGAAGGTTCTGCCATATCTAAAGCGAAGGCAATATATGGTGGACTTGGGGCAAGATAATGGCCAGAATAAATCTCAGCGAAATAAATTTATATATCAAAAACTTTTTTGAGAGGATCGGTTTACGCGATCTTGAAAAGGTACATGCTGATAGAATTAAGCAATGGTTAATAGAAAACTTATCGAATATAGGTAGATACAGTGTTCGAGACTTTGAGAGAACAGGTAATTTAAACTCTTTCGGTAAACACCCCTATAATGATATGCGACCAACTCATCATGACAGAGCAGATGGTTGGGTTTCGTTAACTGAAGAAGTTCCTGATATTGATCATCTAACATATGGCACGGGCATGCTTTATGTACACGGTGAAATGGAGTTGCCCGAATACTGGAAAGAGCAGGGCGGCAAGCCAGGCGATCACATGTACGATGATGAGTTTCATCAGGTAAACTATTCCGGAACGCAGAAATTTCTGTTTGAAAGAGTTACTGGCGAAACATACACTTTTTGGTATGAACCAAAAACAGGTCTTAATGGGACTGGAAATCCAGGAAGAACTCCACCCACTACTGCTGGTGGGCAGGCTTCTGGTTGGGGGGACCAAGGTTGGAAGCATGGATATCTTTCGAAACTTGCGCCAGAGGTAAACCCAACGATTGTTAACGGAACTTGGAAAGAACCGAATGGTATTCCTGCTACATACAGCGACCCCGTTGCTTGGTTCTATGGTACGATCACTTACACTATTGGTGGTGATCAAGTAACAGAAAGGCAGGGAGATAAAGCAGATGCAGATAATGACGGTATCGTGTATCACTTAGATAACGAGAGAAATAATTATCCATGGAGAGTTATTAATGCAGCGTCAGCAAAGAGCGTGAAGAACATGCTTGAAAATGTTATCAAAGAAGGGTCAAACGGTATGTATGACGGTAGTACACCGCAACTTGCAAAAGACGTTGGTAATTATCCTCCTAACAATGGACTAAAGTTTGTAAAGGACAAGATCGATGGTATCGTAAACTTTATTTCTCCTGTTAATGAAGTTCCCAAGGACTAATTTAATATGGCAATTCCGACGCAAAGTTCTTTTAACACGTTAATCGCGCAGTCACTTGTCACGGCGAACGGTTCCGATGATGCATTCGATGCTCTTACAGGAGGAACCTTACCCGCTGAGACTAAAACTGCGATAGACAAACTTGTTACTGAGACACTAAAAAGTAATAATAATAAACCTACTGCGCAGTTGTATGACCAAGTAGCGGAGTTGATGATTGGTTCGACGCCAGGAATGAGTGTTGAAACTCTTGCTAATGTACTTCGCACTACTGACATAGGAGGAGTTTTGACGGGCAAAGTGCCTTCTGTTAACATTGAGAATCAATTAGCAAATATAACATCTAAGTACGAAAAGAAGTTATTGCAAATTACTGGAGCAGTAGACCAAGAAGTCCTTAAATTGGGATTGCCAGGATTCGCTCAAAACGCAGCAAATGGAATTATTAACGACACCAAATCATTAATTAACGACACGTTAAGAAATAATGGTATTACTAATATTAATGGTAATCCTGCTTCTGTTGATGATGCTGTTACAATTGTTGTTAATAAAATTTTATCACAACAAGATTTAATCACTGTTAATGATATCGCCGGAGAATACACTTCAGAACAAGTTTTAGAATCTATAAAAGACGTGGCAGATGCAGCAGGAATCATTGACACTGCTGAACAATCAGTGGAGAAGGCGAACGAGCTCGCTGGCGCTGCGATACAAGGAATCAACGGTGGTCCTAATGCTTTAGGAGAATACACTGACGCGATTGGATCTATAAAAGGAACCATACTAGGGTTGACTGAAGTGACCGAACTAGAATTGATTGGTCCTCCTAGTTATGAGATAGACGGGAGTAATGTACAAGCTGGTGGTAAATATATTTCTTCAGTAGAAGAACTTGAAGCGGAAATGGCAAGTATGACGCGTGATATTTCTGAGATAATTGTTCACTGGTCAGAAACTTTTACGAACGCAAACTTAACTGCTGCACAATTAACAGAAATAACAGGATTTGGGGATAATGCCTATCATTTAATTATTCGTAGAGACGGAGCAGTTGAAAGGGGAGTTCCTTTAAATACAGTCGGTAATCATTGTCCAATTAACAATCATAATGCATACTCTATCGGAGTGTGTTTAGTCGGCGGTGTGAATGTTCCTTCTGACACCAGAGAGTTAGAAATCGAAGTATCCCCCAGAAGCATAACCCAATCTCAATATAAAAGTTTGTATCAAATATTTCGCACATTCTTTGACCAATATCCTGGTGGTCAGGCTCTCGGTCATATGGACGTAGATGTGTCCCAAGACGACCCAGGATTTGATGTACGAGACTATGCGTACAATAATTTCAACAAGCAATCATTATACCTTGATCCACCGAATGACCCTGCATTGTCGCCTCAGGATATCCTAAAGGCACTTGAGGGGCAAGGACCAGATGTATTGACCAAAGACCCTGATGTTATGGAGAAAAAGTTCTAATGACTACTGGTTCTAATAAAATAACAGATCGAATTAAGGACGCTAACAGCGAAAGCCAAGAACTCACTACAGGAATCCCTTTAGACGGATCAGTTGACCCTACAGGTGAATATCCTTTACGATACAATTGGTTTTCTAGCAATGTAAGTGCTGCTGGGCGCGGTATAAAAGTAAACGATCTTTGGATGCGTGGCAGCACTATGAATGTCAGTTTTGATATTCCTGTTGGCACGACCTCCATATATCCCTTTAATCAAGCAAACGAAACACCATCAGGGCATTCTTTTGAGATAGACGATACTCCTGGCAATCAGAGAATTCTTATTAAACATCATACTGGTGCTGGTGTTGAACTTAAACAAGACGGGTCAGTTCTAGTCGCTTCTCGTACTCATCAGATTCAAGTAGTCGGTGCAGATCATGAAGTTATCGTGCAGGGTGAAGGAAACATAACATACGACGGAGACATGAATCTAACAGTTAACGGAAACTATAATCTGACTGTTGGCGGTACTATGAACGTCGATATTGGCGCGAATCATAATCATTCGATTCATGGTTCTTACATTACTGAAACTGGAGACACACACCAAACAATTGTTCGCGGCAATATGGATAGAAAAGTTTGGGGCGATGTTGTAGATTTTACTGCCAGCGAACATAAAATTATCACGAAGGGTGATTTCCGTATCTTGTCCAATAAAGATATTATTCCTAATGCTCGTCGCGGTATTAGGATGACAGCGGAAAAACACCTTACTACTGCATGCGGTGGATTCACCACATTCTCTTCTGAAAAGATTTCTATTATTGGGCGTAAGGGAAAGATTGGCGGCGAAGATTTTCATTTCTTTGGATCATTGTTTACAGGTGGCGGCGATGATACGCAAGGAAAGAATACTGTGTTTCATGGCAACTTAGTCGGTCGTGCTCTAGAAGCATGGACTGCAAAATTTTCTAAGTTCGCAGAACACTCTCATTCAGCACACGCTGCTACTAATGCTTTGACTGCATCAGGAATAGGAAGCGCAGGACCATTCACTCCATCACCTATGAACTTAAAACCAGATTATGATTTTACTTGGGGATGGAATGCACCAGATAATCATGTAGTTCTACAATCAATGGAGCAAGACGGTAGTATACTAAACGACGACCCAGATTTTTGGGTCATATCAGGATTACCAGGAGGACTGAACCAAGGTTATGCCATGTCTAGTCCGCACTCAGAAAACGTTGATCCGCAAGGGCATGAACCTTTGTATGATTATTATGGCAACCCAACTAAATGGTGGGAAGTTTGGAACAAGACTTCGCCATATGCAGTTCGTAAGGTCTACGTTGATGAAGACGGTATTCTAGAAGATAAAATTGCAAAAACCGACACGTACACTTATTATTTCAACTGGACCCCAGAAACGCCAGAGATTCGCTCCAAGTTGAGAACAATGGACGGTGCTAACGATAAACAAACTTCTCCTGAAGGGCAGACTAATGGTGCTAAGTGCATTCAATCTTTGCTTGATGAAAATAGATTAAGTCCAAAATATAAAGATCCAGGACCATCAGCACCATATGAAATTAAAAGAACTGGCACGAGCGTACCTATTCCGAGATTCGGTTACACGCTTCTGGGCAACCCAGTAGAACGCGCATCAAAGACTTTTACGCCTAAAAATAAACAAGCGGCGAGTAGAACTATTTTGGCAGATCCTTTATATAACCCAGATAAAATGGATGCGCCAATCACAAGTAAAACTAGATTATCGAAGTCTTCAACTATGTCTAAGTTCTTTGGTTCGCCAGGATCTAAAACCAGTTTAGAATTTGTGCCTATCGTAAAAGACAGGCAAGACCTTGCAAGGCAGTTTTATCTGCACGCTTGGTTAATGGAAGGCGTTGCGTCATTGAAGGAATTTAAAGATTTTAGATTGCAGGTTACGGAAGGATATTACAATCCAGCGAATGGTATCCGTAGAAAGTATGATGGTTCCTCTACTGAACCTGCTATCAGGCGATATTGGAGAGAACCTTATCGAAAAGAAGATGGCGGTAGTTGTCAAAAATCAGTCGTACAAGGAACGCCATATATTAATGAGTTGAAGTATGAGGGTCGCGCATGCGCGTACACTCTTTATAACTCTCGAGGAAAGATCGACTACAGCGCCACTTTTGAGTTATCGCTACATATCCGCGATCTGTTTTTTTATGATCAATTAAGTCTAGATTATGACTACACCAGACCAGATAATGTTATGACCCAACAAATTTTAGTTGTTATGCCTAAAATTGAAAAAGACTTTAAGGCAACATTTGAAATGAAGGTCTGTACTTATTTCAATAGGCAATTATTATCTGGTGCTGATCTTATTGAAATAACTGATTGATGCCAGTATAAATAGATGTATCAACCCATTGGATAATAACAATAATGGCGCTCAGAAGGATTACACCAGGACTTACCAACGACAAACGATTGGTTACTGGCAAACAAATTGATTACAAAGACATTGATCTTACGTTTACTGCCAAGTCGGGTTCTATCAACGAGCAGGGAATTAGGCAAGGCGACATATTTAAGAAAACAGATGTTGCTGCGGTGATTCAGTCTGTAGAAAATATATTACTGACTAACAGATTAGAAAAACCATTTACGCCAAATTTTGGCGGTAATCTTCGTGCAATGTTGTTTGACATGGTTGAATCATATTCAGAAAGATTTTTAAAACAGCGAATAATTGATGCGTTAAAAAGAGATGAACCAAGGGTTACTGTTACTGACGTTAAGTTTTATGATAGCGAAAAATTAGTAAAAGCAGGAGCAGCAAACGTATTTGGTCGGGATAGTCTAAGAAACACCATAGCGATAGTAGTAGAATTTGAAATAGACAATTCTGACGGAGTGTTTACCGCAAGAGTTAACATGAACAGGTTACGATAATGGCGACAACTATAACTTCAACAAAATTAGACTTTCAAGAGATCAAAGAAACTCTAAAGAATTCTCTGAAGAATACTGATGAGTTTAATGATTATGATTTTGAAGGATCGGGTATTTCTAATATACTTGATGTACTCGCCTACAACACGCATTTGAATGCACTCATAGCAAACTTTGCTTTAAATGAATCCTACCTTGTCACTGCTCAGTTGCGCCCATCTGTAGTTTCCCTTGCTGAATCTTTGGGTTATGTCCCAGGATCTAAAAAATCGCCAGAAGCGACCATCAACTTAACAATTAATACAGTGGACGTAGTTGGTATTGCTAATACACAAATAATTAATCCTGGC
>Ga0222718_10003877_pt1 | contig 12643 bp, 14 predicted proteins | sample C33_27DmetaG_FD_165045 | JGI IMG/M metagenome (GOLD analysis project Ga0222718, IMG submission 165045) | Estuarine water microbial communities from San Francisco Bay, California, United States - C33_27D | ecosystem: Environmental > Aquatic > Marine > Unclassified | place: USA: California... | reverse complement strand
TGATTTGATATGGTCAAATATTGATTTTGTTATAAAGACATTCGAAACGGATTATTTTGAATTTACCGAATGTGAAAAATTAAATGCTGTATGGAATCCGCCACATAAACATACATATATATATAACAATAACTGTAATGGGGGTGTGGATCAAGATAAAACATGTTCGGCACTTAGTCTTCATGACGCGGATAATCTAAATGAATTAGAATATGCATTAAAAATACCATTGATAAATGAAAAATTTGTAAGAAGATTTAAACGACTATACGATGTATTAAACTCGACCGAAGATGTCATTTTAATAAGACGCGTATTAGATAAAAACTTTACCAATATCAAAAAAGTATATGAAACTACTGAAAAAATAGTATATTTACATACATTATTAACAACTAAATTTACAGCTAATATTAAATTATGTATTGTGGATAATCATGGATTCATTGACAAATCTAACTTAAACGAAAATATAAAAATATTTAATTCATTTGTTAACTTACATTTATATTTAAAGCCATTATATTATAAATCATATATGGAAAAAGTATCGGTTGTAATTCCGTCATACAATCGATTTAAATATTTAATGAACACCCTTCAATCTGTCAAAGAACAAACCCATACTAATCTGGAAATAATCGTAGTAAATGATTGTTCAACAGAAAAAGAGTATTATGAATATGATTGGAATAAAAATAGTGTTCGTATTATTCATTTACCAGAGAATAGTAAAACGAAGTTTGGTTTTGCTTGTCCGGGAGGATATCAGCGTAATTTTGGAATTAAAGAGGCAACTGGAGAATATATTGCGTTTTGTGACGATGATGATACTTGGTTTCCACAAAAATTAGAATTACAACTAAAAGCAATGAAAGAGAATGACTGTAAAATGTCATGTACTGATGGACTATTTGGAAGAGGTGTATATGATGAAACAAAAACATATAAAAAATATAATAAGGAAAATTATTTCGGCATATTAAAAAGTATATATAAAAAAAGAGGTTCTTCTTTAATGGATAATGGTTTTCCAACTATTTGGACTCCAGATTTTTTTAAGGTACATAATTGTGCTATATGTAGCTCGATGATGATAAAAAAGGAGGTAATAGATGTAGTGGGTGATTTTGTAGTTGCCCGAGCTAACGAAGATTATGAATATTGGCGTAGAGCGGTTCAAATAACAAACTGCGTATATGTAGACGAGCCTTGTGTATATTATGACGCGAGTCATGGTGCTGGTCAAAATTATTAAACATGTTTATATTTACATAATAGTACCTGCCATATTCAATGGTTCGATAGCAACACATGGGCGCGGTAAATTACCGAGTGAATAATTAATTTGTTTTCCGCAAAAATCTGGATGGTTTTCAACCATGATAGTTTCAAAATGTTCTGGTACTGGTCGTACACCTGCTATATGACATCTAGGTAAACAATCGGCTCTTTTATTTAAATGAACTAGAATATCCTTTTTATCTGTTATGCTTTTAAAATGCCCCATTAACCAATCTTGATCAGCACCTCGACGAAATGTATTGTGAACTGGTCTACTAGTAACTGATTTAATCTGATCTACGATATTAACCATTTTGTCGGGATATTTCTCAAGTAATATTTTATTACATACACCAAATAATCCACCCATTAAACTACCATGAGCTGGATTATCTAATATCGAATGAATTGCTTTACCTGACTCAATCCATTCATCTACCATTTTTTTTTCTCTGGACGAAGCTCTTGAATCGGCATCTCTTGAAACCCAATAATCAACATCGGTTTCGTTTAAAGGTGTAAATCGCCTGAACATACCTTCAATATCTTCACCTCCTCCAGTACTCAGTTCCGAAAAGGGAATTAACACACAATTTAAATTTTTTAAAATATCCAATACACTTTCGGGTACAGCTTGTTTTCCAGTTGAATAATATACTCTAACTTCCCATCCTAAATATGTAATATTACTGCTAACTACAGCTTCAATAATACCATGACAATACTTTAACTTATTACCAAATAAGCAATATGTTATCACTTTTTTACCCATTTGTATAGTATATAAATTTACTATTTTTTTTGTGTATTTAACTTATTAGAATCGTGAATATTAATATTGGTAATAATTACAAATAAAATTATTAGTGCTACTAAATTATTAATCAACAAAACATAATTAAACATTATTTATTATTATAACTAATAATGCTTAACATACACACAGATATCAAGGATAAATTAAAGACCTTCATCGAACAAAAGAAAATACCCAATTTGATATTACATGGTGTGGCGGGAAGTGGGAAAAAAACAATTTTGTTTGATTTTTTAAAAGAAGTGTATTCGAATAATAAGACCTATTTACAAAATTATGTAATGACGGTAAATTGTGCACATGGAAAAGGGATAAAATTCATTCGCGAAGATTTGAAATTTTTCGCAAGAACAAATATAGACTTACATGATGGCACAATTTTTAAAAGCATCATACTTTTAAATGCAGACAAGCTTACTATCGATGCTCAATCAGCTCTTCGTCGATGTATTGAATTATTTAGCCATTCTACACGTTTTTTTGTAGTGGTTGATGATAAATATAAGTTACTAAGACCAATTTTATCACGATTTTGCGAGATATTTATACCAGAGCCAGATGTAAATGGAACAACTGTAAATCTACATAGATATAGTTTAGAACAAGCATTTACTACAATTCAAAAGGATGATAAACAAAAAAAAACAAAATTTAAATCAGAATTGGAAAAGTTAAAGAAAAAAAATCTTCCTGAAATAAGCAGTAAATTGTACGAAAAGGGATACAGTTGTCTAGATATAGTCGAATATATTAAAGACATGAAAATAACGGAAGAGAAAAAGTTTGAATATTTAGTGTTTATTCAAAAAATAAAAAGGGAATTTCGAGATGAAAAATTATTAATGGCTTGTGTACTTAATTTTATATTAATTAGTTCAGATTACAATTTAGAAAATATATCATTTATGTAAATATGGATGATTATTCTGTGTCTAGTCTACAAGAGTCTCGAAACGAATGGTGTGCACGTTTAATTAATATCTTGACACCATTAGTAATTGAAGGTGTAAAATCAATATTCAATGAATCGTGGACCCTATGTCAAGAAAATGATGAACACGAAAAATATTTAATGACCTTTCAAAACTTTCTAGGTCGCATTCCAAAATGGAATACAGCTATTGTCGAAGAGGAAACTAAGCGTATTACAGAAAAAAGCAATTGTGGCTATTTAACAGATCTGATAAGCTGTGTTCATATTATTCAACTAAAGAGCTTGACATGTATGCGCGTTGGAAATAAGCAAAAAAAAGTAGATATTGCGGTTCCTTCATTGAGTGACTTTATTCACAAAGTATACATAAATACGGCTCGTAAAATATATACTAATATCTATTTGTTTGAGATAAACATTGACCCCCTTCAAATCCAAAAACACAATCGTGAATTAGAATTAATTATTCGTGAACAAATTTTAAATACAATTCGCGACAATATTCCAGTCGAGGACATATTAAAGGTGTATTTAGATGAGAGTATAGAAGACGATGTGGAGGTGGAAGAAAAAGAAGAAATTATTTCAACCGAACCAGTAGAAGAAGAAACAAAAGAAGATATGGAGGAAAATAATGAAGAAAATATCGAAGATACGACTACATCTCTGAGTGGAGAAGAAAATACCACTCAGAATGACACAAAACTTACAGATGATCAAATCGAATCCATGATTCAATTTAATGATATAGATCAGGCTATCAGTGTTGACAAAATAATTAGTGAAATTGATGCACCAAAGACAGAAGAAAGATTAGAACAAATAAGCAAGGAACGAAATATTTCTCGTAAACTGGATGAAGATGATGATGAAAATGAAAATGAAGATCGCCTAGTTATTGGTGACAAAATAAAACTTACTGAAATGGATGTTCATGATTTGGAAAAGCCCAAAATTCTTAACAGGACACCTCTTGGTCTTGACGAGATTGAGATATTGACATAAATCTACTTTTTATAAAAAGTAGAACAAAAAATGAAACAACTTAAATATTTTGTTTCATTTTAAATCATTAAATAAATAAAATAATGAATAATCAAGTCAAAAAACTTCCATCTGAACTGGTAAATCTCATATTAGAATATAATGGGCTCATCAAATATAAATATAAAAAACACGATGGTATAGATTATCACAAATATGTAAATATATTTCATAAAAATGATACAAGGTATGATATAATTAGACCTATTATTATTAAAAAAATGTATATCATTCAAAATGCTTACACATCTTCAAGAGATAAAGAATGTTTTCGTTTTAAGTTTTCTTTCAATAAAATACCTGGACTTGAGTTATGCTATGACTTTAATTGGTTAGTTCAAGATATATTTATGATTAGTAAACGCAGAACATTTATAAATATAGGTCATGACGCCCAATACGAAATATTAATATATGCTTGAAACACGCAATTCTACATTCATTATTTTTACAATTATCTAATAAAGTTGGGTTTTCCAAAAAAAAGTGAAATAGGTGGTTTATATCAGATAATGTCTATTTAGAAAAAAGTAAAGTTATAGTGATTATATATAATAGATGGACGGATATACGATAGATAAAATAATTCGTAATATTTACATTAACTTTATTTTAACTTAATGTAAATGACAGATATTTTCATATATGCTTTAGCCATATCAACTGTTTTTTTTCTGTTCAAATTTTTAGAAATGAAAATGTTACCTGACGAAGATAAAAAACCCCTCAAGGTTGTAATGAAAGAGACATTTGTTGTGTATTTTGCATCTGTATTAGGTATTTATATGTATGCTCAATTTGATAACCATGAAATAAAGACAGGTGGTTCCAAAACGACCATGGCATTTGTCGATAACCCATCATTTTAAATTTATATCCATCCTAATATTTTACAATGGATATAAATAATAAACAAATTACAATGCCACCTATATTTTACCACTATATTCCTGATATTATTATTATTTTTATTATTATTTTTATTATTTTTATTATTATTTAACAAAAAACCGGTATTTTATCAATGTTAACGATTTTATGATTTTTGTTAATCTTCTTTTTTGTAACAACATATTTTTCAAAACATTCATGCCTTAATTGTGTTGAAGGAACAGCTCCATGAATTGTTCTTGCAATCATTTTATATAATTTAAATTCAGGATATCTCTCTTCACCATTTGTTTTGTATAGAATATTTCTATCTTTATCGTCTATTAACCATGAATAAATTAGACTAACTAGTTTGTTCTTTTTTGTTAAGTCTCCCAATTCATCCATATCATCTACAAAATAGTCAAATAGGCAACATGATAATCGACACAAATCGAAACTAAAATTGGGTTCCAATCTTGGTTTATTTTCGTTAAAATATGGTTCACAATTGTATTGTGAACCGGCATCACCTTTGGGATGAAAGCTATCACTACACATTATTTTGCCTTTGAATTTATAAATAGACCGTCCGAAATCAATAATTTTATATATTTTTCCATAAGTAGGTACTTTGTAATAGATGCCATCAAAGCAATAATGAATATAGTGCTTCTCAGTTTCTACATACATGATATTATTCGTATGTAAGTCGTTATGTGTAAATGAAAAAGTTTTCTGATAAATGGCTAATGTTATAATAACCTGAAACAAACATGATGTCCATTCATTTGTATTTAATAATTCGTTCTCCATTAAATAATCCAATGTATTTGTACATTTCTCCATACAAATCATTTGTACTGGAAAATCAAATATTGAACAATAAATATCTTCTTCAGATGCTTCTGAGTCGTCGTCTTCTTCACTGTTATCATCATCACAATCAGAATTAAGTTCAGATTCTGAATAATTGCTGTTTTCTTCATCAGTATCAACTGAAGTATTAGATGATTTTGAACTACACGAAGAAGATGATGATTTCGTAGAAGAATTTGATACAGGAGAGGCTGACGTATTATAAATACAACTATTACTTAAATCAATTAAATTATTAAACTGTAATACATTGTCTACAGTTAGTGTAGTATCTACAATATTATCCAATGTATCTAATTCAATTAACTCATTATTTTTTATAATAGATAATTTCTTTTTATTACTTCGTGAGTCCACATTGAATATCTCTCTATGAACACTGTTTTCAATATTATATAGAAATTCACTGTTTTTATGAAAGTAGTCATTTTCATTTAAATAGTCGATGTCATCAACAATGTTATAATTGAACTTGCTCTGAATACCCAAGTAAGAACCATAATAGTCAATAGAATTCATACAACCATAATGATGTAATAATTGACTAGATAAGTAGGTAAAAAAAGAATCAACATAAGCACTATTGTTTTTATCAAGTAATTTAGGAAAACATTTGTCACTTGTATCATTATATTTTGGCAATGTTGTTAAATCATTATTTGAAGTATCGTATTTGCCAGTTAATACTTTTAATGGGTCAAGTAATGGAGAGAATTTACTGAAAGCCGGTTTTTCAAGAATATTATTTGATTGGTCACTAACTTCAGCTAATAAAGAATTGCGGTCCAGGATTTGTTTTATAGAATATAAATTATATTTTTGGTTAAGATTAATACTATTGTAATTTGTTGAATTTAAAGAGAAAAAATTGTCATAAATAGGCACATAATTTTGTAAATCACGAATCTCAAATTCCGATTTCTCTAAAGTTTGAAATAATTCCTCATTATTTGTTTTTCGATAATACAGGGAGAATGCCATTATTCTTTATTATGGATAAAGTAAATTATAGAAATATTTAAACTAATTTCGTTGTGATGTATTTATTTTTTTCTATTTAGAGATTACTTATGACATTAGATTTAAAAAAATTCGATATGAAACATATTAGCTTTCGTCCAGATGAAAATAAAGGTCCGGTCGTTGTTTTAATTGGTCGAAGAGATACTGGAAAAAGTTTTTTAGTAAGAGATTTATTATATCATCATCAAGATATTCCAATAGGAACGGTTATTTCTGGCACTGAAGCAGGTAACGGTTTTTTTTCAGCACATGTCCCAAAATTATTTATTCACGATGAATATAATACGGCTATTATAGAAAATATATTGAAGCGGCAGAAAACAGTGTTAAAACAAATACAAAAAGAAATAGAGGCTTATAAGAGGACAAATATAGATCCAAGGGCATTTGTTATTCTAGATGATTGTTTGTATGATAATAAATGGACAAAAGATAAAATGATGAGACTGTTGTTTATGAATGGTCGACATTGGAAAATTATGCTGATAATTACAATGCAATATCCATTAGGTATACCACCAAATTTGCGAACAAATATAGATTATGTATTTATTCTTAGAGAACCCTATATTGCTAATCGAAAACGTATATGGGAAAATTACGCAGGCATGTTTCCAACATTTGAGTCATTTTGTCAAGTTATGGATCAGTGCACCGAGAATTTTGAATGTTTAGTTATAAACAATAATTCCAAATCAAATAAATTGCAAGACCAAATATTTTGGTATAAAGCACAAAATCATAGTAATTTCAAATTGGGTTCAAAAGAATTCTGGGAACTGTCAAAAAATCTAGGTAGTGATGACGAAGATGAAATGTATGATCCAAATAGTGTACAAAAGAAGGGAAGTGGGCCTAAGATTAATGTAAAAAAGAGTAAGTGGTAAGTATTTATTATCTCGGATTAATGTTGTATAATAAGAATTATTTTTTCTGTAATCTTATTATATAATTAATGGACGGTAAGAAAAACACATTAAAAGAAGCACAAAATATTAGTTTAGTATCTGATACATTTAAAACCGCTGATGATATTAATAATAATAATGCTGATAATATACCACCACTAAAAGATACAATAAGCAACATATCTAGTAATAAAGGAAAAAATATTGAATTTAAAAGCAAAAAAGAGTTCGTTATTTTTAAAAATCAAATAGATGCTATGGTTAAAAATAATTTGTATATTTTAAAAGAATGTAAAGAAAGTAAAAGATTATTAGACTTAAAATACGACACATTAAATAATTCTATTAATTATATTCAAATATCCGTTATTTTCTTATCAACAATTTCTGGATTTATGGAATCAACCAAAACATATTTTGATACACCTACAACAGCTGTATCTATTTCAGGTGTTGCTATTTCTACCTATATTAGTTTAATTTTATCTATTTCCAAATATTTTAAATTTGACGAGAGCAAGGAGCGAATTCACAACCTTAGAGAGAAATACTCTAATTTACATAATAAATTAGAATACCGAATGGATGTATTAGGACCATGGTTAAATGACGCATTATGGGAACATCAAGATTGCGAAGCAAAATTGAAAGAATGGAACGAAAATGTAGTCACAGTTATGGATGAAGAATATTTGACATTAATTGAAACAAAACAAGCATTATGTACTGAGTTTGAAATTATTATGGATTCCACGAGTCGCAATCAATATAACATTAAAAATAAAAAATTAATTCATAATAATCGTCGTCAACTATTTCAAACAATGCGCGATGATTGGATGTTAGAACAAGAGTTTAAAGAGTCTAATATTCCAATTGATTTCAAAAGTTCGATCCCACTACCAGATGATGATTTAAATAATTGGGATGATCCCTTATAATCATAATAATTTGTATCATGGATAAAGTTATTATGATTATGCTCAAATATTATTCCTCTTTAATATCGTGCATATACAATACATCTAATTCAGGTATACTCCCTTCGTCAAATTTACCCAAACATTTTACATTTGATATTAATAAAGTATACTCTTGTTTAAATATGTAATTTCGTTGTGAATTCGGCACCCGCAATGTATATGATAAATACACGGTATGAGATTCAATACTACTAATTATAATATTTAAGAATAATCCACTATAACTACTGATATAATAGGTTATGTTAATTACACCGGTTTTCAGTAACAATTCATCCATAGATTGTATTAACCGGAATTTTGTATCTTTATATTGAATATTTTTTATAGATTTTGTTGTTTTAACACAATCTGAAGAATATCTTATAAGTTGGTCGTTTGTAAAAGGAACCAGTAACGATGGATTAGTTTGTTTTAAATGAATATATTTTAAGAGGTAATGACAAATACAATCAGATAATCGTCTAATAGGAGATGTAAAATGACAATACTCTGGAGCACCCACTAAATCGTGTGATTTAACAGTAGACATATATTCGGCTTTAATTCCATTCACTATTATTTCATTCAATAATTCTTGTCCAGTTATACCAGTATAAACAGTATCTAACCAATCCTTAGCACTACATATTCGATATAAACCAACACCTTCGAAATTGATTTTTAAATATTCACCTATAAATGAATTCGCAAAAATAGCAAATTCTGCGATCATTTGTTTCATCATTCTTTCACTTGATATATCCTTACATAAATAAGGTTTATTATTATGAAATTTCACATATGAATGATTCACTTCATTTAATACAACCCCTTTTGTTTTTCCTCCTCTTATTTCTTTTAGAGTCTCGCTAATTCTGCTAGCAGTATAGATTGTATCATTTGAATAAAATAATTTTCCAGCATTTTCATAACTTAACGCATTTTCTTGTTTAACCTTTATCTTTGTAAATAATAATTGAATCTTTCCTTCGGGATGATGAGTTTTCTTATTTATTTTTGTGACTACAGTGATGGCCAATTTTATATTTCCATATTGATTTACCATTAAACTAGACCTATCTACAATCTCTTTAGGCATCATATGAATTGGTGATTTATTTGATGGATATTTGGTAACTATTCGTTGCTCAATATTATTCCATAATGAAGATTCTATATTAATATATTCTGTAGGATCAGCAATATGAATGGCTAAAAACAATTCTTCTTCTTTTTTATACACACTGAAGGCATCATCGGCATCCTCACAACCATCGGGATCAATACTATATGTATTAATATCTGTCATATCAATGCGGTCATTTATATTATAATTATGAGGTAACATGTTTTTGTTTATTAATAACGTATCCTCTTCTGTATTTCTTACTGGTCCATAGAGTGGATTAACATGTAAGTCGTATATGTCATTATAGTTCATTATTGTAACAAATAATATATTTTTATATTATTTGTTAGATCATTATAATTTTTCGGTTAATTATTCATTTATTAACTGCAATTATTATTTATGCGGATTCTACATTAACATCTACAACATCAACATCAGATGACTTTAATTGAGACAAACCATGATCAGTATTGTCACTTGTTACAATATTTTCACCTTCAAATAACTCATTCTTGACATCCTCGAGTGTAGCATTTTTGCCCATATTTTCCTCTTGGGTGTTCATATTCGCAACAGATATTAAGTTACCATCTTCATTTACAGTTTGAGTTAATTTATTACCAGACTCTTCAGCCTTTTTCTTATTATCTTCCATAGCTTGTAACTTAGTCTCTTTTACACGAGCATCAAATTCATCTTTGGCCTTCTCTTCATTTTTCTTTTTCTCACTCATTAGTTCATTCAATGTTTCTTCCATATACTCAACCTTACCAGTCTTGTATGCTTCAGGATGGAATGGAATCCATGTACCAACTGGACCTACATATATATCATGGTTAGGATCAACTTGTCTTAACATTTTACATCTGAGCTCTGCCTCTTGTTGTGTTGGGAAAACACCGCGAACTTTAATGCCACGAACAGATGTTTGAAAGTCGTGTTTTTCCCCAAACTCTTTGTCCAATCTCTCATCATTTTCGTCAGTGAAATTTTTATATTCATCACTAATATTTGACTTTATTAAAGATTCTTTCTCATCCTTCACAAACTCTTTTAAGTCTTCAGACATCTTGTCAAAATTAACATGGTACTTAAAAGATAAAAAATTCATAAATTGTGTAAATTTTTCCATGGATTTGTTAAAATCCCATGATTTGATAAATTCCTCAAACATAAACATATCTTTTTGTTTTAAAATTTTCTCAGGTGAAATGAATGACAAACATGCAAATTTTTGCCCAGCAATCGTTTTATCTTCGTCTAATAAATCAACATATTTAGGGTTTTCCGTTCCATCGGCATTTGTTTTTAATTCGACTCCAATAGGTTTAGAAAAACTCATTATAATTAGGATGATTATTAATATTTAAGTGTTTTTTACGAAGAAAGTTTAATTCATTTGATATAATAGAATATTATTCCCTTAAGTTGTATGATTATTATTTTTTCTTATTAATTTATATAAATGCTTGATATGTTAGATTTAGGTGAACTCGTTAAAAGAGCAATCAAATACCTCGTTGAAGGTTTGATGGTTGCTATCGCTGCTTACGCAATTCCCAAGAAGGCTCTTAACTTAGATGAGGTCTCTCTTATTGCTTTGACTGCTGCCGCCACATTTAGCATTCTTGATACTTATGTACCAAGCTTAGCAGTAAGTGCTCGCTCCGGTGCTGGTTTTGGTATTGGTGCTAACCTTGTCAAATTCCCCGGAGGATTTGCATAAACATATTGAATATAGAATATAGAATATAGAATATAGAATATAGAATATAGAATATAGAATATAGAATATAGAATATAGAATATAGAATATAGAATATAGAATATTGTTTGTATAATAGTAATATAATAATTATGTTTTATAATTATTATATTAATTTACATTTTTTGAAACAACATCATATACAATATATGATGTAAGACTATAAATTATTTATATATTTGTAACTACTAAATAAACAATAACACATTGTATCATAAATGTGATTAACCCTAATATCATATATGACTTCTTTAAAAATTTTAATTCTTCTACTTGATTATCCGGACATTCATTTAGTTCCGAACATTTTTTAATAATAAAATTCATTCGTTTGTTATATGGAATGAGGGCATATATCATATAACACGTTGAAATAATTATTAAACTCATAGCTATTAATTTGGCTAAATATGGTTCCACTTTAATGGATTTTACCCTCGACATATGATAGAATAATAGACTGCTTGTCACCATAACAGCAGAAACATTCAACCATTGGTTTAACAATGATTCTGGAAAATAAACATTATCAGAATAAGCCAAATCCATGTTTACATATGTTTTTTTAGCGTTATTTGTTATATATTTGTCCCCATAAATACTCATATACTATTAGTATCTATAATAAAAATTGATTTTAATATCTATTGTACGACAAACAAATATAAAAGATTAGTTTAAACTAGAATTACAAGTAAAACTATAGTATAATGAATTCGCCAATTATGATACTATTCCATAATAAAATTTGCCGTGAACTGATTGACATCATTCAATCGTATGTACGTAATGATATAGCACATGAAGCCATAAAAAATCACATAAGGTATTTACATTATGAGCAAGACCTTTATAATTCATTTGTATGGGATCATTATATTAATCCCAATTGTTATTGTTATATATATGATAAATACACTTGTAACAAAAGAGAATGTGAACATTGTTATTTATATGAATACACATATCATTATAAATTACCTGGATTTATTACATGTATTGAAAAAAATAACCAATATAAT
>Ga0222718_10003873_pt1 | contig 12647 bp, 20 predicted proteins | sample C33_27DmetaG_FD_165045 | JGI IMG/M metagenome (GOLD analysis project Ga0222718, IMG submission 165045) | Estuarine water microbial communities from San Francisco Bay, California, United States - C33_27D | ecosystem: Environmental > Aquatic > Marine > Unclassified | place: USA: California... | reverse complement strand
TTATCTCAATTAGATAGAATAGAAAGTCCTAATGAAGTAAAAATGTATCATACTTTAGATACTGGAGGATATAGTGGAGATTGTAATGAGGTATATGATTTTGATTTAGGTATTAGTTATGATAAAGAAGATAATGTAATCTTTTTAGAATATTATGGAGACGAAAATCCCGGTACTAATGGAGTTGTATAATTGAATAATAATTCGTATATTTAGAATATGGAAAAATTAGATCCTCCTGTCGATAAGGAGAAGTATAAAGAGATTCCGAAAGGATTGAGTGATTATGAAAGAAATAAAGTTTCTAATATTCCTACTCATTTTACTATGGAATTGAGAACTGAAGGGAGATATAAGGGATTTGATAAAGTTACCTATTATAGGGAAAATCTATTAGAAAAAGTTGCTAGAGAGGTAGAAAGTTCTTATATTTAGATATAATTAAAAAACAATAAAGGTTATGACAAAAATTGAAATTATCAAAAAAGCTGTTATCTCGAATGACAAGAAGATAGATGAGCTAAAAGTTAAAAGAAGTAAAGTAGAGGAATCTAAAACTGATGAGCTTTCTAGAATGTATCTAAAATATTTTGGTGAGTGTTTAGTTGATGATGATACGATTGAAGCATCAGATACTTATGTCTACTTTAAGAGATTTAATAGTGACTATAACTATCATAAAGAAGTGATGACTATTTCTGTCCGTCCTAAAAGTTGGAGGGATGATGAAGCTGATTCTATTGAAACTTCTTTTTACTCTACTAATGCTAATAGTGAATTTGAATTGAATAGAATGGTATTGATTGGTAATGTTGGTCAAGTAATTCTAGATTTTCAGGATGATATTATTGCTGAATATAATTCTATTTGTGCTAGCTTTAAGGTTGAACTATCTAAATTGAGAAAAGAGATTTGGGATTTAGAGAAGAAGGTTAGAGAAATGAATTCTGAAATTAGTACTATTGAGGATAATGCTTTGATGGCTCAGATTCATAATGATGGATTAGAGTTTAAAGTTGATAAGGAGAACTTATATAGACTTCCTAATTTAGATATTCGATTTGATTGGAATGTAAGGTACATAAAGAAGATTAAAGTAACGGATAAAACTAAATCCGGAAAGAGTGCTGATATTGAATTAGTGACTGTTAATAATTCCTGGAATGAAGAAAAGAATGAATATGAATTAGAGTCTAGAACTCTTAATTTTCAGAAAGTGAGAATGGATAAGATTTCTCATCTAGTAAGCTGGAATAAAGATATTATTGTTAGTTAATTTTTATTGTTTGTTTTTAATTATTGTTGAGAGAAAAGGAGGTATTTAGTTGCCTCCTATTCTTTTTTTTCGTATATTTAGATATATTAATAAACAAATAAAGGTTATGACTAAAACGCAATTAAAAAAAGAAACTACTAAAAGAGTAATCAATCATCTAATCCAGGAGTTTGATGCTTACAACATTGAAAGAGAAGCTCAATACTTCGAATTCTGGGCTGATTATAAAAGCCATCGCTTTCAATTACAAATGGATACTAGAGGATATGATATCAGTAGTTGGGATAGTGTTAAGCTATCAGGAGATGGCTGGACTAAAGAAGAGCTAGATAAGCAGAAGTTTGCTGTTGAATTAGAAGATTTAATGAATGAAAGAGTTAGGGAGTTAGTTGCTTCCTAATTCCTTTTTTCGTATATTTAGATATATTAATTAAAACAAATAAAGGTTATGACAAAACAAGAATTCTTAGACGGTAAATCATTTTCACTTCCTTACACTTTTAATAACAGTACTTACAAGTATAGCCCTGGAAGTGTAGAGTTCGGAGCATTAGAACAAGAGTATAGAATGTCAAGTGATGAGCAAAGAGTAATAATCTCAGACTCTATAATGAATGTAGAGAAGATAGGTACTAAAATGGTTACCCTATATACTTACTTATTAGGAGATAAGATAGTGAAGAAGATTAGGTATGAGGATATGGTCGAGTTTATCTCGGCCTAATCTCCGTCTGATGGCAAGGTGATGTAAGCCTTATATAACACTGACAGTATTGTTCCCTATAGCGGCGTGAGAGACGTCGGGAGAGCCATACCTATTAGTATATATCTGATAGATTTTCGGTATATAGTGGTATATATGTATATATTACTTAAGTCTTTCCCTAACTAACGATACTATTGTAGGAATACTAACGAATACTACTACCACATAATGTCCTAAATGTAGATTCTCCGGAGTTAATAATGCTACCGCCCCTATATAGAATTGTAATAAGATGATAGTAATTTCAATCATCAGTTTAATTTCATTACTCATAACATAACCATTTTCGTTCATATGTTTAATATAAGACTTTTTTGTATATAAAACAACAATACTAAGGAAAATTTTTTTGCAAATTTTTCTCTATATAGGGGTATTATTCAATATGTCAATGAACTATTAGTATTTAATGGGGCCTATACTATTAAGGCTATATATGGACGTACTTATCGTACTGGTAGCTTTATGGTGCTTTCTATATACCTAAGATATGAACTATTTATAGTTAAAGCAACTATAAGGTGCAGAAATTAGACCCACATACTTTATTCTCTATCTTTGAACAAGGAGATGAAGAAATATACAAAGAGAACAATGTTCAAGACCTCTTAGATAATCCTTATGTACTAATAGGAATGGTTGTTACAGGAGTAGAGAATTTCTATTTAATCGATAAGATGTACTCACTCAGACATCCAGAAGAGTATAAAAGAGTGAGAGAGAGCATTAGACTTAAGTATTTCCGTAAACTATTCGGATACCTAGATAGAATATCCCCCGTAGAGATGGATGTAGTGTATAGGATAGGCTCAGATTTTGAACTAGATAGATCTTTAGATGCTTTAAATGATCTACTATATTATTTTCAAAATATAGAACAGTATGAAAAATGTGCAGTAATTAAAAAATATACCGACCTTTTAATCAATAAAAAGTTGGAAACTCTAATTTAATTTCTTATATTTAATTATAAAACGGTTATATTATTTATTATGTTAGAATTTATACTTTACTACGGAGTTTTCGGATTTATCCTTTCAATTTTTTTAAATATTGTGTTATGGTCTATGCATAGGCCTATCTTAGGAGGATTCGAAGTTATTGCCTGTATTATCTTATGGCCTACGGTCATTACGAGTTTTATCAACACACTCAACGGGGTAGAAGAAGAGATAGAAGAATAAATTTAAATTAAAGGTTATGTTAACAGATACTATTACATTTGAAAAAGCTTTAGAATTAGAGGATCAAGGTAAACTTTTCATCTTCGATACAGGAGATGATCAAGGATATCATAAAAAAGCTAAGGAGTGGCAAGCTAACTTTCATCAACTACGAACCAAAGCCCGTCATGTACAATCTCAGAACATAGCAGAGCATTTCAATGCTCGCTACCTAATAGAGAAAACTACTAAAATAAATGAATACACATTTGAATGGAAGTATCTGAGAGGTATCGAGAATACCAGTAGTACATCTACAGTAGAGGATTCCATTGAATATGTATACGCTCTTACTAATAAAGGATATCCGGACTTAGTCAAGATAGGTATGACTAGAAACACACCCGAACATCGAGTCAACCAAATCAACGGCACCGGTACGGTGGATCTATGGGAGGTAAAGTTTGCTTTACCGGTCAAACAAGGAACAGGTATGAAAGTCGAACAGCAGGTTCATAAATTCTTTCAAAAAGAGAGGTTTCATGCCCGACATGAAAACGACCGTGAAATGTTTAAAATCGATATATTTATAGCAATGGATACCATCCGTGAGATTGGATCTTTATTTCAAGCTGGTCAACCGAAAATATACTAATACAACATGCAATTCTATTCGTTTAACACAACAGGAGAGCGTCCCTCTCGTTTTATCTATCTAGCCCATAATCCTACTGGTCAATTAGTAAAGGTATTAAGCAGATACATTAAAAATACTCGTAGAAGAGAGAAGAAATAACGCGGGCGAACTTCGCGCGTTTGCGCGGCGGGCTTCGCTATTTACTAAACCCCTATCCTCCCCTGAAAAAACATTAAAAAAAGTTGGTTACTAACTTACTTTTTCGTATATTGTATATATAAATAAAAAGGTTATGAGATATTTAAGAATTATTTTACTATTACTAACGGCTTTTACCGTATCGTGTACAGAAGAAGATATAAATCCTTCACTATGTCCTGATGGTAATTGCGATGGAGCTTTATATATACCTTTTCCAAAAGATGCTAACGGGTATTATCATGTAGATTTAGATTTTAACGGAGAGTATTTACCTCGATTCGATATTTTTGTAGAAGGAGATGATGTTGACCCTTACTACTACTATAATGATATGGGGGTAGTACAAGCTGCTTTTATATCAGACAGTTTTTGGATTATGCCTAATGGAGTTGAAATGGATTTAGTTCAGTCTACTACATTTTATCTTAATAATTCTACACAAAACAACGAATATACTCCAAGTTTACCTAGTAAAAAATGGGGAAAACGTATCGTAGGTCCTATTCCCAACGAATTTATAGGGGATACTATCACTATTCAGGCAGAAATATATTGGGATGGAGGGTCAAAAAGTAAGTCTCAATTATTTGAAGAAAAATTTATCATAGAATAGTTGCTTATTCGAATTTTTTTTATTACCTTAGTAATATTATTAATTAGATTATTAAAATAATAAATAAAAATATAAATTAAATACTATAATAAATTATATATATGAGAAATAAAGTATCAATTAATACAAAATTAGGTAGAATAGAATCCGAATTGAAAAAACTTAATTATACGATAGGGGTGAATGATAGAGAATCATCTTACATTCATCTAGATAAGGTTAATAGCCTTTTATCGGATATCACTACTCTTTTAAATAGGGAAACTCAAGATTAGTTATGTTAGAGGCAGAAAAAATACAAGGTAATTGGGAAAAACATATCAAGATAGTAGATCACTATATAACAGATCGTAAAGATCAAGTTAAGGCTATGTTAGATCACTTATCGGAGATATATGTTATGGCTCCTGCTAGTTCCAAAACATGGTACCATAATGCTTTTCCTGGCGGTTATGTGGATCATGTTAATAGAGTAGTACAATATGCTATAGAACAGCATAAATTATATGAAAAAATGGGCGGGACTGTTGACTATACTGAAGAGGAGTTAGTTTTTGCTGCTTTGTTTCACGATTTAGGTAAGATAGGCGATGGAGATCGTCCAAATTACATACCTCAGACTGATAAATGGCGTCAAGATAAGCTTTCAGAGATGTATACATACAATTCAGAACTAGATTTTATGCTTATTCCAGATCGCTCTCTATTTATTCTTCAAAAATTTGGAATTAAAGTTAGTCAGAAAGAATTTTTAGGAATTAGGTTACATGATGGAGTATTCGATAAAGCTAATGAAGCATACTTTTTCAGTAATATAGAGTCTTCTAGACAGAAAACATCTATCATTTCAGTTCTACATACAGCAGATTTTTTAGCTTCTAAGGTAGAGTATGACTTATGGAAAAAAAGCGGAGGGAATTCAGCACCAAAAGCTAAAAAAATAGAATCCTCTACAGGTAAGAAAGTAAATTCTTCAGAAGGATTATCAAATATGTTAAAAAATCTATAAGCATGTTAATAGCAGTAATATTTTTAAGTATTATAGTAGTTACATTAGGTATTGCAATACGCAATCTCCTTATAAAAGTTGAAAGATATGAAGATATCACAGTGAATCAGACAAGCTATCTTCAAAATATATCTAATTTAATAGTAGATTCACAAAAGCACCTACAAAGCCTAGATGAAAAAGGGGTATTTCAAAGCGATGATGAGGTCGGTTATTTTTTTGAGCAAATGCAAAACGTACAAAAAGAGCTAGACCGATATATGCTCCCAGAAAATTATGGCAAGAAAGAAAGCTAGTAGTAACTACTTCACAAAAGAAACAGAAGAATACATAGTAAGGTATAATAATTCAATAGATTCAGTATATAGAGCTAAGATATTTACCGATCATATATATTTACCATTTTATAAATTAGCGGAAAATATTATACACACCTTTAAGTTCTACTATACAGATGTAGAGCAGATAGAAGACCTCAAACACGAGGTTGTTTCTATGTTATTAGAGGAAAAAATAATGAAATTTGACTCCACTAATGGAGCAAAAGCATATTCATATTTTGGAACAATAGTTAAGAGGTGGTTAATAAACTATAACAATAAAAATTATAAGAAGCTTAAACAAATAGGGTCTTTTGATGATATGGAAGAATCCTTTGAAGGTGGTTTAGATATTCAACTACCTGGAGGTATTACTTTAAGTCAATTCTTAGATATGTGGGTTGAGAAAACTTACGATAAATTAGAAGAACTATTTAATAAAGATAGTGAAAAACAAATAGCAGACGCTGTACTTACTATATTTAAGTCCAGATACGACTTAGATATCTTTAAGAAAAAAGCACTTTACATTTATATACGAGAGATGACCGACTGTGAGACTCCTCATCTAACCAAAGTTATATCTATACTAAAAGATGACTTTTATGAAATATACCATAGGTATCATGAAAAAGGTAAAATTATAATAAAAGAACTATAATCTATTTATTATAAAAACATATGGATTCGGATAAAGAAATATTTAAAGGCAAGACATTATCGAATCTCTTCGAAGAAATTTACAATAACTCTAGAGAAACTAAAACTCAAGTTAAAGGATTAATTGGAGAGTTAAAACCTCTTATTGAAAATATAGGAGATGCTACTCTTCTTGTACCTATGATTAAAGAGTATATGGAGATTGGAGTTAAAAACGATGAACACCTTATAAAATTAGCTACCGTTATTCAAAGAATAGAAGCAATTCAAGCTAAAGGAGGAGATAATGACATGTTTGACTTCTCAGATCTTCAAGAACTTTTAGAAGAATCAGAGAAAGCACAAGAAGAATTAGAGCAAAAAGCAGAGGATACAGAAGAAGATGAGTTATAATTTATCTCTAAATACATCTCTTGGAGGTGGAACAGCCTCCCAATCTCGCAATGGCGGGAAAACAACCTACTACGGTAGGGTTGTTGATGTAATTTTAGATGAATCCCATCCTCAATACACAAGTAGAGGTGGAGGAATATCTATAAATGGAGTTTTCTATAAGCCCCTTACTTCAACTGCTAGTGAACAAAGCCCTACAGATCTTCCATTTGCTTATCAACAACAAGCTCAAATAAAAACAGTCCCCTTAATTGGAGAAATAGTACAAGTAGAATCACTACCAGTACCTTCAGATACGGATTTTATAGGTAAATCAAGAAAGTACTATACAAAAATTCTTAATATCTGGAACAATGCTAACAACAATTTCTACCCAGATACTAATGCTAATTTAGATATAGATTTTTCACAAGGTAGTCGGTTTGTAGAATTAGGAACAGTAAATCCTATTGGCTCTAGCCCTGGAGATTTGCAAATAGAAGGTAGACAAGGACAGTCTCTTAGATTTACCGGTGGTAAGTCCCTTTCTAATCCCTGGGTAGATTCAAGTAATTTAGGTAAACCTATAATTATTTTAAGCAATGGCCAAAAAGAAACAGAAGATGGCTTTACTACTATAGGAGAAGATGTAAATGAAGACAGCTCTTCTATATATCTAGTATCAGATCATAAAATACCTCTTAAGCAGGCTAGTGAAAAAAGAAAAGCTTGGGATGAAGCTCCAACTAAAGCTGATCAATTTAAAGGAAATCAGGTAATAATTAACGGAGGAAGACTTTATCTCAATGCAAAAGAACATGACTTACAGCTCTCTAGTGTAAAAAGTATTGGACTAAATACTGAAGGGTCTATAAATATAGATGGCTCTTCTTACCTTTGTTTAGATGCTCCAATAATTTACTTAGGAGAAAAAGCTAGAACTTCATCAGACAGTAATAGAGAGGCTGTATTATTAGGAAACCAAACAGAAGCGTTCTTACAGAATGTTCTAACCCTTTTAGAAGGGATGGCTAAAGATATGGCAAGTGCTAAAACTATTAAAGGTCATCCTATACCATTACTTAATAAAAGAGGGAAGCAAGCCCAACCTGTTATCAGGCAGTTGAAAAACTTAATAAACCCTAATGGACCTTCTCAACTGAAATCTAAAAAAGTATTTACAGAGTAATGGCAATAACATCACAAATATCGGCAATCGTTGCAACTCAACTTGGAAGTATAGAAGGAGAGTTAGAAGCAAGAATCCAATTAGAAGCTAATAGGATGTTAAGTAAATTTTCTAATCAATGCCCTGATAACAATACGCTGGTAAGTATTATAAATACTAGAAACACTTTACTGAGAGGAGTTAATCAATTTCAAATTAAATCTAATAAATTTTTAACTTTTGCAACTAATTTAAAAAGAGCAATACAAGCAGCTAATATAATACTCAGGCTTCTAAAAGTAAATCCTACACCAGTTGCTATAGGAACACCTCCAGCTAAGGATTTTGGAGGGTTAATATCAGCTAAAACTTCTGGACAACTGACCTCACTTGCAGATAGGTTATATAATATACGTCGTCTTCTAGAAAATTTAGAAGGAGATGTTGAATCTATAGAAAGCCTAGTAAAGGGAGTAGGCCCTAGTCTAAATAATGTCAGAAGTTTATTAGAAAGCGTAAATGATAAATCTCAAGACTGTATAGCAGAACAAGCATCTGGTGCTACATCGGATGAATTAAAAGAATTATTAAACAAAATCCAACCTTTAGAGAATACAGGTTCAGAAGGAACTCCTAGTCAAGAGTATTTTTATACTGGGGCTAATGGAAGAAACTATACATTAGCAATTATACAAGAAACTCAAGGTAAAGGACCTGTTCCTAGAAGGATAGCAGTAGCTAAAGACAATCTCGGAGTTATAATACTCAGAGGACAACCATCTTTTAGTTCAGACACAAAAGTACTATTAGATGAATTAAAATTCAGAATAGATAATCAACTTCCATAAAACAACTATTTATAATTATGAAACTCGATCAATTAAGAAAAATCATACGAGAAGAGGTAAAAGCAGCTGTTAAGGAGGAGTTACAGGAAATGCTTAATGAAGCAGTTAGAGTAGCATCTACTCCTGTTCAACAGCCTCAACAAACAGCTTATGAAAACAGAATAGGTACTCCTACAACAGATGTAGCAAAACCAATAAGTAAGTCACAAGATCCTATCATGGAAATGCTTAACCAAACAAAAGCATCTATGACATCAGAAGAGTATAAAAACATATATACAGGAACTTCAGATATGATTCAAAAACCCAATTTTGCTTCAATGATGGCAAATAATATGGGAATGACTCAACGAGGAAATCAACCGGGCTTAGATATATCTCAATTTGATTTTGTAAAAAAAGCAGGAGAAGTATATAAAAAATCTGTAGAAAAAGATAAACAAAAATACGGAGTAGCTTAATATGGCATTTAATCGTAGAAAAATAGACCCTTTAGACCTGCAGCCAAGAAAAGCTGTAGGAGTATCTTTACCATTATCCGGAAGAGCGGTGTTTAATGCTACCTACGAAACAAAAGATGCTATAAGGACTAATCTTATAAACTATTTTTTGACGGGCCAAGGAGAAAGGTACTTAAACCCCGGTTTTGGTACGATCTTAAGAAGCTTGATGTTTGAAAATATTAATCAAGATTTGGTAGATAGAGTTAAATCTACCGTACGTAAAGGATTGACAGAATACTTTCCAAGAGTTATTCCAACAGATTTTCAAGTATTAGGAACCCCAGACACAAATACAGTTACGTTATTACTTAAATATGCTATCCAAGATACAAATATAGAAGATGAGGTAGTAATTAATTTTGAACAATAATGGCAGAAATTAGAGATATAAAATACGTAGCTAGAGAATTTTCTGATTACAAACAGGAATTAATAGAATTTGCAAAAAACTATTTTCCTGATACATATAATGACTTTTCTCCGACCTCTCCTGGAATGATGTTTATTGAAATGGCTGCATACGTAGGAGATGTTTTATCTTTCTATCAAGACACTCAACTTCAAGAGACATTTTTACAGTACGCTAAAGATCCAGGTAACTTATACACCATGGCATACATGATGGGTTATCGACCTAAAGTGACAAACGTAGCTGAAGTAGAATTAGAAGTAAGTCAGAATGTAAGCGCTCTACCATCTACTAATTCCCCAAACTGGGATCAAGCATTGACTGTAAACGAAAACGCTATTATTACCTCTAATGCAGCAGGAAATACTAACTTTTTTGTTGAAAATAAGGTAGATTTTAGTTATTCTAGTTCATACGATCCAACAGATATTGTGATAAGTCAAATATCAAACGGAATTCCATCAGAGTTTTTATTAACTAAAAAAATCAAAGCTTTTTCCGGTGCAGTAAAAACATTAACTCAAACCTATACTACTGCTGAGAAATTCTCAACTATCACTATTGAAGATTCTAATATTATTGGAATACTAGAAATAACAGATAGTTCTAACGACGATGTAACAAAATGGTATGAAGTACCTTTTTTAGGTCAAGATTCCGTATTTGTTGAGCAAACAAACGTAGGAACTGATTCTGATAAAGTACCTAATTCTATACAGTTACAGAAAGTCCCTAAGAGATTTGTAACTAGATTTAATTCTCAAGGTTTCTTAGAAGTACAGTTTGGAGCAGGAACTACAGGTACGGATGATAGTATATTTACCCCAGACCCTACTAATGTAGGAATGGGTACATTACAAGGAATATCTACTATAGATAAAGCATACGATCCATCCAACTTTCTATATACTAAAACATACGGTTTAGCTCCATCAAACACAACCTTAACTATAAAATACTTAGTTGGAGGTGGAGTTGAAGCAAACGTACCGGCAAATACTTTGACAAGTTTTAATGCTACATCTACAGCAGTAGATACAACTTACCAAAATACTCTTGCTTTTAATAACCCACTACCTGCACGAGGAGGTAAAGATGGTGATACAGTTGAAGAGATTAGACAAAATGCTCTTAGATCTTTTGCAGAACAAAAAAGAACTGTAACGCTACAGGATTATACTGTAAGAGCTTTATCTTTAGATGCAAAATTTGGTACAGTTGCAAAGGTGTTCGTAACTCAAGACGAATTAACAAGCACTAAATCAGTAACAGATTCTATTATTGATAGTAACCCATTAGCGTTGTCTATGTATGTACTAGCTTATGATAGCGATAAAAAACTAATACCAGCAACTACTACTCTTAAAAACAATTTAAGAACTTATATGGCATACTACATGCCTCTTACAGATGCTCTTAATTTAAAAGATGCTTTTGTAGTAAATATTGGAATTAATTATGATATTTTAGTTAGACCTAATTACAATAGTAGAGACGTATTATTAAACTGTAACTTAGCATTGCAGAACTTTTTTGATATTTCTAAATGGAATATAAACCAGCCTGTAAATATCTCTACTATATACAGTATATTAGACAGGGTAGTAGGAGTTCAGACTGTAAGTAAAGTAGAAATTATAAACAAACAAGGAGGTAATTATTCTGAATATGCATATGATATTAAAGGAGCAACTAGAAATAATGTAGTTTATCCTTCGTATGATACTATGATATTTGAATTAAAATATCCAGAACAAGACATAAAAGGAAGAACAACAACACTATAATATGGCTATCTATAGACTATTTCCAGAAAAAGATACTTTTATCTACACAGAGCAAATTACCGGTAATGCCGGTAAAGACGAAATTGTAGAAATAGGAGGATACCCCGATACTAGTGGGTTAGGAGAAGCTTCTCGAGTATTAGTAAAATACTCTAGTACAGAGATTGATGATGTAATTAACAATGAGATAGGAAGTACAAACTTTAGCGCAAGTTTAAATATGTACTTAGCTGAAGCAAGTGAACTACCTGTAGAATATGTACTAAATGCATACCCAATTTATATCCCTGGAAATGGGGAATGGGATAACGGAACAGGAAAATTCGGGGACTTACCTGTAAACACCTCAGGAGTAAGTTGGACTTATAAAAATGGACCTCAACTTAATGCTTGGCCAACATCAAACTTTGCAACTCACACAACAGCATCTTTTATTTCCGGGTACGAAGGAGGAGGTAACTGGTATACTGCTTCAAACGGTGAATCGATGGAATTTTTCCAATCACATAGTATATCCTCAACTCATGATGTAGACATAAATATAACCTCAGCGGTAAAGCAGATATATAGTGGTACTTTACCTAATAAAGGATTTATAGTTAAACTACAAGATAATTTTGAGTTTTACACTTCAGCTTCTATCAGATTAAAGTATTTTGGAAAAGATACTAATACAATTTATCCTCCATTTTTAGAATTTGGATGGGATGATAGAGTGTATAATCAAGGGAGTTTATCTGTACTATCAACTGATATTGCAACTATTGATATAAAAAATAATAAAGGAAGGTACGCTGATACAGGTAAACAGAGATTTAGAATCACAGCTAAACCTAAATACCCTACCCGTACTTTTACTACTTCTTCTATATACCTAACAAACTATGTTCTTCCTTCTGCTTCCTATTGGGGACT
>Ga0222718_10003872_pt1 | contig 12648 bp, 7 predicted proteins | sample C33_27DmetaG_FD_165045 | JGI IMG/M metagenome (GOLD analysis project Ga0222718, IMG submission 165045) | Estuarine water microbial communities from San Francisco Bay, California, United States - C33_27D | ecosystem: Environmental > Aquatic > Marine > Unclassified | place: USA: California... | reverse complement strand
ATAATTAGAAATGGCAATATATAATTATTATATAGATAAGCGAAAAAACAATAAATTAGATGACTTTATTGATATTTATCTCGAACATCCAATTGAAACAACTGATTATGAATATCTTAAAGTAAAATTATGTGACTTTAAGTTTTTAAATAATATTTTTAACATCAGCGGTAATCTTATGAATAATCAATTTAATATACGGAGATATCCCAAGACTTATACCTATGTATATGGTGGAAGTGAATTATATATAAGCGATGAAGGTTTTTATAACGACCAAAATGCTTTACTTGTAAATGAAGTTGAATTTGAAAACGAAGACCAAACAATTACTACAAAAACATTAACATTAGGAGAATTATCGTTAGTATATCGCCAAGATTATCAAATTATTTTACTTGGTTGGGTTAATATACTAAATGATACACCTGATACATCTCGTAAAATGAGAATTGAAAAAAATAATAAGTGGATTGAAATAATAAGTAATGATAATAATCGTATTAAAACTTTGGATTGTGTTTTTTATAAAGATACTTATGTCGGTGCTTCTACTACTGATGTAATTATTAAATTTCAAAGATATAATACTACTACATCTGTTTATGATGATATTGATAGTAAAACAATTACATTTGCTAATTCTGTACCAGAGGAAATAACAAGTCTTCAAACTTTCACATATACAACACCAGTACCAACAAATAAATATCGTCTAATATGTGATACAGCATCATTACCTTTCAACTTACATATTATTAAACTACAAGCCAACAAACAAATACCAGTATTTGATAATGGTACTATTAATACCCCAGTAGAACATACCATTACAATACCAGATGGATTTTATAAATCAAGTAATTTTAAAACTACTTTAAATGATTTATTATCAAGTTATAAACTTTCCACATCAATAGACCAATATACTAACAAATTGAAAATAACAAATGACAATACTACTTTTACTCCAACACTTGACGATTTAATTGATGAAAATTATCAATTAGATTTAGTTATACCTAATATCCAAAATATGTTAGAGAACTGGGGAATTAATAATTCATACCAAACTTATATACCAGTACCATTTAATTCATATTATGAAAGTGATACCCATATTAATTTAATTAATTTATCTAAAATAATTATTACTACCGATTTGAATTTTCAAAATAAAACACATAATGAAATAATAAAAGGTAATGAAATCCATCGTGGTTTTGGCAATATTCTTTGCTGGGTTGATACCGATGAAGCACCTTATACCAGTATTAAATATCGTAATTACGAAGATTTAACTTATAGAATTGAAAATAGACATATCACAACAATAAGACTACGATTTTATAATGAAAAATCACAACCATTAGTTTTAGATAATGCTTTACTTCATTTACAAATAATAAAGTATCAAAAAAAATCTTTCTATTAAATAGATAATATATAAACATGTGTGCCTTCCTCGCACCTTTGGCAGGTGAGTTAGTTTTAGATATGGAAGCAGGTCTCGGTGGCGGTGCAATCGTTCAAGGGGCAGAAAATATAGCAACCACTTTTAAAAATGAAGTAATCAAAGGAATACCTTGGGGTTTGGGTGAAGGTGCTGGTTTTATAGCAGGTTCAAAAGTTATTGAAAATGTTAAAAAAGATTTAGGTATTGATAAATCACAACCTAAAAAAAGACACCGAACTCGTAAAGTCGGTTGATATATTTATTTTTATTCCTCATACTCTTCTATAACAATGCATATGTAAAAATCTATATTTTGACTATTTTTCACCGCTCCGTGCTCCGAACTTCCTGAATGAGTTGTTATTTTAAGCACAACTTGTTTAATATCTTGTTGTTCTAATTCTAATGCGAAACTACCTGTCTGAATGCTATTGTTCTGGTCATAATTTATCATAGCGATTGTAGGCATACTATCATTATCACTATTAAAATAACTTGTGGTATTATGTTTAATAGTATTACCTAATTTTATAGTCCAATTGTGTCCGCTCGCACTACCTACACCAGCACCACCTAATGTTATTGAATTAATTTTTAAAACCGAATGATTTCTAATTTGTATTAAAGGCAAATCGTTAAAAGTAAAAAACTTTCTATCACTATCTACTAAACCATCCTTAGTATTGAGCCAAATGTTTTGACATCTAACAGGTTTTCTAATAAATTTATAATTACTATTCATATCTAATTATAGATATTATTTTTTTTTTGAAGTAATATTGCTATATCAATATTTTCACCTGTTAATATTGGTTGTTTAACCAATACTTTTAATTCCGTAATTATTTGTGGAGTTAATGTTAAAACTTGGTTATATAAATCAATCGTGGATTTACTTACATCACTTAATAATAACACAGGATGTCCGTCATTATCACTATTTTTATACAACATATTATTATATAAAACATTTTCCAAAGCAACCTTATAAATTATCTTATCATAACTGATTGGATAATTACTTGTTATTTCAATTTGTAGATTACCATAACTTTTATTCCAACCGATAGTTCCATATTCTATTGAAACTACTTCACTATTTGGTATATCATAAGTTCCAATACTATATTCATAACCAGTTCCTTCAACAGATAATATTCTTGCTTGTCTGCTAAAACCTACCGGAGTATATATTTCAAATGTAATTTTTATACTTGAATATGGGTCTTTCCAGTAATAATTACCTTCTGGAACATAAGCAAAACCATAATTAGTTATATTTACTATTTCTACATTACCACCAGAAGATGATGTTAAACTTTGAACCTTAAAATCAATATATCTTTCAGCAGGATTATAAGCATTATCATCTTTTGTTAAAAATGCTTTATCAATATATAAAGTATCATCAATAGAAAATCCACTACCTTCTTCTGTAATTTCTTGTAAAGTTGCTTTACCATTTACATCTGGGTCTGGATTTTTTAATACACTTACTACACCTGTTGCTCCTGTTTCAACATAATTTCCATTTACTAATTTTAAAAACGGCACATCAGTTTCCGTAGTATTAGCAAATGCTAATGTTGTTGGATTAGGACGCATTTCTTGCGTAATACTATTAGATGGTGTTGATAATTCACCAATACCATTTACTAATGCAGTTATATTAAATTCAGCAAATCTTGCTTGTGAAGAATAAGTATTTGGATACACATTTTCTATAACTGAAAATTTATCTAAAAATACGCTATCTCCTAAACTAAATCCACTTCCTCCAATAGTTATTGCTGTAATGATAACTCTTCCATAATTAGTACCTGTTGTTCTAACTACTGATGCCGTGCATCTAACACCAGCATAATCATACCAACCTTCACTATCTGGTATATATAAAGGTATATTATAAAAAGTCCCTTCGGTAATTTGAACTCCTGTGGCGTATGATAAAATTACATTATTAGCATTCGGTGCGAGACTAACATTTTTTATTTCAGTACCACCATTTAAAGATACTACATCAAAACCAGCATATCTATAAGCAGAATTAAATGTATTATTACCAGTTTTATCTACCAATTCCTGTTTATCAATATTAATATAATCACCTACGGCAAAATCAGTTCCACGAGTATCTACGCTTTCAAAATAAATATAACCAGTTCCATCTTGTTCTTTTACAATTTTAATAGTAATATACGCATCTCTTGGATAAAATACCTGACTTTGGTCTGAAAAATCCCATATTCTAACACCAGATATAGTTTCCTCAATAACTTCTTGATTAATTGTTTCAGGTAATATTTCATCAACAGCAGTATTATAATTATAAGTCGTAGCAATACCAAATGTTTCTGGTGGATAATATATGGTATTTCCTGTTCTAATTTTGTTAGTAGTAAAACTATGAATACTTAATTCGTATTCTTCTGGTAATACTATTGGATTTTTAAAGTAATAAGTAAGACGATGGTCGTAATCTCCATCATAATTTGTTAAAGTAGTTAAATCTTCATTACTATAAGCATCACCGCTATTTAATCTAATAATCTTATAATCGGTATTATGGTTCATATCTAATAATATAAATTATAAAAAAAATTATGAAAAGCACTATATTCTTCTAACTCTTAAAGTTTGAGAATGTTCTGGACGAGTATGCGTATGATTGCCGTCTTTCTTCCAATTATCAATTTTATCAATATATTCGGTATCTCTGAAATTGAATAATTCATATCGTGGTCTTGTCCCAACTCCTCCGTGAAGCATTTTGTTAGTATCGTGTTCTTCATAATAAGTAGTTCCGATAGTTGGATTAAAGTTTTGAAGATTATTCATATCATTTGTTACTGAGCGATGGTGTCTATAAAATGTTCTTTCAAACTCTGGTGGTATATCACCTTCTTTATGATATAAACTTTTATGATGTTTATTAAAATAATTAGCATTTGTTTTTCTGAAAGGATGATGATAATTGTCCGCACCCATTAGCAAACTCCCACTTGGATAATTATAATATTCCATATGGTTTAAAAAACCTTTTGATGTCATTTCTAATTATATATAAGATTTTTTTATTCTTTGTTCCTTTTTTCTTTCTGTTTCGCCAATATCTCCTCTCTTTTTTCGTAATACCGACGATTGTAATATTCATTATTCTTAATCCTTTGTATTTCTTTTTGTTCCGCATCTTTCTCAACTTGAACGATGTTTTTACAATTACGACCTTCTTGATGTCTTTTTAACTTATATCTTGTAATTTCCAAATCACATAAGGGACATTTTACTTTGGATTTCTCCATTTCTTTCTTTTTAGTTTTATCTGCAATTTTATTATATTCTTTCATATATTCTTTTTTATCACCATTTAAAGCAGGTGGTAAATTAAGACCTGCTTTTTTATCATTTAATGTGCCGATTTCTCTTATGACTTCACCTTCTCTTTTTGTTAATTCATTTTTATTATTACAAGGGAAGTTTTCATATAATTCAATATACCAATCATTCCAATCTTCAATAATTTTATAAAAATGATTATTTGGGTTTGTCTTACTATTTGCTCTATGTTTTCCCATTCTATTACTTAAATAATTATCACAAGTAGAACCAACATATATTAATTTAGCGTCGTTTTTATTTCTAATAGTATATATTTTTCCTTTTTGATAATCAGGCATCTTTTACATATAAAATATGTCTAATTCTTATATCATTTTTTAACTTTTTTACTCCACGCTAACCATACGCCCACTCTTGATGTGGCATACTTTGCTTAATTTAGCGATTAATACAGGAGTTATGTCATAAGTAGCGTTGCCTTTGAATTTACATACCCAGTTAATAGCACAAGAAGAACCAGCAGACGATAAACCAGAGATTAAGAATTGTTCCTTATCAACTAACGATAGCGATTGGAAATGACCGCCATAGTATTTGAAATATACTGGTAGCGAAGTGATAGCAGGATGCCATCCATTAGCAGACGCATCAACACCTTCATAACCAAGACAATCAAGGTTAGATTGGAATACTTCTACCGCATCATAAGGAGCGTAGTTGAGTGATTTGTTGTTGATAGAAAATTGCGAAGTTTCTAAACCTTGTAAATCGCGTTTTAATGCTTCAACCGAATAGAAACCATCACCACTATTACCACTATTATTATTTACATAGGTAGCAGGGTCAGATAGGTATTTAAACATATTGACTACATTAGCAGAAGCACCATCACCATCGCCACCATAGGCAACCATAGTTTTAGGTTGAGATTGTGCGACAATCGCAGTTCCACATACCCAGTCAATAGAATTGGCCGAGATATAATTTGTTATGTTGATACCTGTTGTTTTGGAAACTGGTGCGAATTTAGTTATCACATAATCGTTGAAACCAAACATAAGGTCTTTATTGTTGATGCTATTGTAATAACTATCATCAGAGAACGATAACGCTTCGCAGGTTAAATACATATCATCTAATTCAAAAGCGTTGTTAGCGTAAGTGGTGGAAGCTGCTTCGGCAGAACCACCTAAAACCTCGTAAGGTTGGGCGAGAGTTATTGAGATTACTACTTCACCGCATTTATCGGTTGGTAGTATTTGAGTAGTAGAAGAACCAAGGAAACCAAGGAAGTTATTTACTTTCATTTTGATATTACTTTGGTTAGAAGTAGATGCTAAAAGAGCATTAGTAGCAGTTATAGCAGTTTGTGCCGAACCAGTTGGGGTCGCTTCTGTGAATATGATAGAATTATCAGCGAAATCACCACCGATAGATTTAGTTCTATCTTTATTGGTGTGGTCTGCTAAAAGATTGTATAAAAGAGCGTAATCTTCTATTTGTTGAACTACTACATTATTCATAGAGATACTTAATCTTTTAATAAAAGATTGTGCGTATCTTGTAGGGTGTGCTGGATTAGTTCCAGTCATAGTAGCCTTCCAATAAAGCGAAAGCGATTGTAATTGTAAAAGCGAACCAATTGGTAAGCGGAAATTGACGATAGTACCAGCAGTATTACCATCAGGTCGGTCGGCAGATACTTTAATTTTATTTTTCGCCATAGAACCTTGTAATTTACTCAAATTATAAAAGAATTCACGAGGGAGTGAAGCACCAATATTTTCATACATTTTAAACTATATTCTTTCTACTTTATATGTGAGAAAATAATTTTGATTTGTATTAATAGAGAAGAATGTCTTGGTATAATGACGAACAACAAAATAGTTTCATAGACGCCACCCAAGAATTTACTGGGGGAGGCGGTGGTGGAAGCTCACTTACTATTATAAATGAACCGACTATTACCGATACCCCAGAAGGTGGCGTCCCTACAATATCTGTTCCAGAATTAAATATAGGTTTTGAAACTACTTTAAATGATTTAATAAATATACGACAAGATGGAAATGATAATTTTCAAGTATATATTAATAATGCTAATGATAATGGTGAGATTAGGTTTTATACCAAAAATGCTATGAATATTAATGATTATAATTATAGTTATTTAACATTTAGTTATAGCGAACCAAGATTAACTTATAATACCAAAATAAATAAAGATGGTATTTTACAATATTATCATTCTTATCATATCGCTTATCCTCAAAAGTTTTCAGGTTGGTATTCCGTAGATTATGATATTAGTGCATTAGAAACAGCACAAAATGTTATTGGTGTTGGTTTAGCAACAGCACAAGGAGAAATTACCCTTTTAACAACTGATTTAGGATTACTTAACACAGACTATTTTGCTTTTAAAACTGAAACAACAGTTAATATAATAGATTTATATAATTTAGTGCATGGACTATATACCAGTGGAGAGCGAGGGTTAGCAGGTTGGAAAACCAGTGGTGAAACCATAAGCACATTTGATAGAATGTGGAATAATTTAGGAGGAGTTATAGATAGAAGTACTAATTTAGGTGGAGTAGCAGAATTACCAGAAATGTTAGTATTACAAGGTTCAAGATTAGCATATTTAACAACCTTTGTCAATAGATTTCAAACTGCTTTAACTTACGGTACAATTGGTGCTGGTATATATGGCATTTATTATTTAATAGATAAACAAACACAAGATAATGCAAATGAGGACTTATTAACATTTCAAAGATTAAGATTAGATATTGAAGATAATGTTGCTAATGGTGATACTTCTTCGCAAGTTGTAGAACATATTTTTATTGATTATTTAACAATTGATGCTACTACTAATAACGGATTTACAACAGCAGGAGTATATGAATATGTAGATATTGGAAATGATGCAACATTAGCAATTAAAATTAAAGATAATGGAAGTGGGACTTTAATAGCAGAAATTATATCAATTATGGAAATGGGAAGTGGATTTAGTGTTAATGATGAAATTTTTATTGATAAAAGTGATATAGGTGGTTCAACAGGACAATTAAAAATAACAGTTACACAATTAGCAAGTTATGCTTACATATTAGAACAAGAAGAAATAAAAGCTTCTGATAGATTAAATGAAGTTAATAATAGAATTAGAAGAAGAGATAATATACCTAATACCTCATCATTTTCAAGTGATGGATTTACTATAACAAATACTCAAATTACAGAACCAAGTGGAGAAACTACTAATGAACCTACTATTAGTTTAAAAACAGATACATCACAATTTCAATATGACGGAAGCGGTAATCTACAAATAAAATCAAGTGTTTTAACACCACCCACCGACCCTTTACAATTTACTACTGATGCTACAACAGGTAATCTACAAATAATAGATTATGATAAAATAGCAGAAATTGGAGATGATACTGCTGGGTCAGAAACAGGGTTATATCAATATGTATTAGATAAAATAAATGAAGCATTAGGAAATGAAGAAACTTATGATACCGATGGAAATGTAGTAGTACCTGCTACGAATATATACCAGAATATTAATAACATTTATGAGCTTGTTATGGTTGGAGACCAAACTTTTTATAACAATAATGATTATAAATTAAACTTGGGATATAAAACTATTTGGAATGATTATGCTTACGATTTAATAACTATCGCATTAAAAGCGGTAAGGGCAGGTATATTTGACAGCTCATTTTATAATAACGATTGGTTAGGGTATTTTCCAAGTCTTACGAGAATAAGTGATGATGAATACATGACACCAGTTAAAGATGTGAATGTTGAGATATTAAGTAATCTGACATTTAAAAAAGGTGTAGTTTATTTTAAACAAGATGACCCATTAGTAGATTATAATTTAAATCGGAAATTTGAATTTGTTTGCTTTATACGACCGCAAGATGTAGATAATGTTGGTGTTGAATATACGCTTTTACAAACAGGCATTCGTCTTCCCAGTACGGAATATGAATTAGATACAAGTAAATTAAAATTAGGTTTTAGAGATAATAAGTTTGAAATAACTCATAATGTAAGAAGAGAGATAGAATATTATGCTGCTTTAACATATAAAAATTATGAAAATAGTCCTCCTGTTTTTTACCCTACAATATTTATTAATAACCAAACCACAGGCGAAATTAGTAGGCAAAGTATATATTATGGTGTTGAAAGATATTATGGTATATTAGACCAACAAACTTATATACCTTATGTGTCTGATTGGACTGTGATGTTAAGAAGAACAATTAATATAAATTTTAGTTATGCATTAAACTTTGGTGTTGGTTTTTATGATATGAACTTTAATACCTTAAAAAGTATGGCAAATCCTGCTACTGATACTTGGGCATCACCAAAAATAATTTATAAAGAGCCTCTTGCTATTCAACAACCACGAAATGGTGTTGCTAAAATAGTTGTAGCATTCGAATATTTTGTTTCACCATCACAAGGGAATACTTTGCAACTAAAAACATTTACAAGTGTAGCAGATATAGACCAAAACTTAGAGTTTAAATGGCGAATAAATCTTAAAAAGGTTGGCGACCCTGCTATATATGGTAGTAGAATATATGATTTTGACCAGTTTCAATATCATTCAAGTTATAATCCAACTGACCCTAATCATTTAGGTTTTTATGTGCAAGAATTATGGTTGCCTCAAAACACATATCCTCTTTGGGCAACAGATAGATATAATTATATTGAATTAGAATTAGTTCATCGTGGAGGTGCTACATTCGCACCATTACCAGTTGGTTCTCAATCATACGATTTTTATAATGGGCAACATAGCATCAGATTACACGCTGTTAATTTCTTTGATTATGATGTATCACCTGATACATTTGTAGATAACGCAATAACAACATTCCAAGATACGGCTGATTTTATACCAACTCCAATTGATGCTAATAAATGGTATAAAGTAGTAGCAGAATTAGATTTACCAAACAAAGTAGTTCAATATTGGGTTGATGGAGTTAATAATTATTTTACATTTGATACGATTAATAATATACCACATTCATCTTTACAATTACCACAAAGCGACCCAACTATACCATATTTTTATAGTGCTGATTTTGAATTTACAAATCAAAGTTATACATCATTGGTAATTGACAATGATATAATTGTAATTGGAAACGAACCATCACAGGGTGAATTACAATATACACATTTTGCTTGGAAACATTACCAAGATCCTTTGGATAATTATATGACACAAGCAGAAAGAGATAAATTAGATATACTAATAAATTATAATTATTATTATGAAACTGTAAAAGTAGATCGATATTTAAAAGTAAAAGAATTTTATGCTGATGTATTAGATGCTAGAAAGATTTTAATAAATGGTGGTTTCGCTTATGGAGAATTATCACCAGGAGACCAAATAAATCAATTAAAAAGTGCAGACCAATCAAGTGATAACGTAGCAATAACTAATGCTTTTGTAAATATTGATAAATTATTTGTAAGTGATCCAATAGCATCAGGTAATGGATTTTTAACTTATAACGCTTCAACAAAAGAATTTACAATAGGATCTTCAACAATATCATCAGCAGATGTAGAAAATGCAGTTGGAAGTTTAGTTAAAATATCACCATCTACATATGGTTTTATTTTTAATCAAACTGATCCGTTAGATAAATATTTACAAATTGATGATGTGTATATAAATAATCTCGTTAATCTCGTAATACAAAATGAGTTAGTATTAACTAATGCTTTTACTGATGCGACATATGGTGATGTATTAATACAAGTAAAAGATGCTTCGGCATATTCTCCTTATAATTTACGAGAATTAGATGATACTGATCTAAGATATAATTATAAGATAAATGGAAATCATCAATATTTATATCGTGAATTAAATCAAGAGATACAATATGACCCATTACTTGGAACTGCTTTCGGTGATTTATATCCAGTTGTGATGTATCACTTTCAAGGTGAAATAATTAATAATGCGAGAGATTGGTTAGTAGGAATACCAGCAAGTGATTATGATTTTGAAATGCTTACACAAGGTGGTCAAGTAGTATATGGAAGTGCTCCGCTTAATATGAAAAACTTTAATGGTGTAGAAGGTGGTAATACAATAATAAGAACTAAAAATGTTATGGCAATAACAAGTGCTGATAGAAGTAGTATATCATTCTTTCATAAACCTTTTGGAAGTAATATTGATGGTACTGACGACCATAGATTAGTTGAATTCGTAGATGTAAATAATTATCCAGTATTTTATATTAAATTAGAGTATGTAAGTAATACTGCTGTTTATAAATTGGTATTCGTTAATCCTGCTAATATTGCTGATGAAACTGCTTATACCTTTAACAATAGCGAAAACGAAATATATTTTGGAAATGAAAATTGTATTCTCTTATGGTGTGATCAACCTTATTGGCACTTTTATATTAATGGTAAGTATCATGGGTTGCCTCTTAATCAGACTTATAGTTATGGAGCAAGTGGTATAAGAGATTGTAAAATATCAATTGATCTAAATTATTTTAATAATAGAAGTTTATTATACGAATTAAAAGTATATCCTAAATTATTATTTAAGACCGCGAGTGGTGGTAATTTATCAAGCACTGATTTAACATTTAATAATAAGGTCTTGGTTGATGTGACAGAGATGATAAGGATTATAACTTTTACAAGCGGAGGATTTATTATAAAAGAATTGAGTGGGGTTCAAGAAACAAAATCACGAAGCATTGAAACAAAAGTTAGAAGTTTAGATACGAGCAGAAGGGTAGGTGCAGTTGAAACTAAATTACCTACTACTGGAACAGGGACAAAAGGATTTGTTTATAGTGATGGTGTAAATGAAAATTATAATTTGGAAAATCCAACTGATTTAACAGCAGTATCTACAACAGCATTAAGTTTAGATGATAGGAAGATTTTAACCTTTAAAGAAATACCAAATGGTGCCGATTTTGATATTAAAATATTATCAAGAAGTATTACATCAACAAGTCAAGCAAGAAAATTAACCGATTTTTCCTATTTGGGAATAACACCACTTACAATATATGATGATCCACATCCACCATACGAATATACATTTTTATTGAGTTATATTGAAACCCAAATGCAATCACAAGGATATTTTTTTCAATTTGAAACAGATAATGTAGGACAACCTACGACAGGTAGTTCTGGAATTAGTTTTATAATGGAGGTGTTAGGAGGTGATATTGTTAAGTATCAAGGACAAAATGGAGTATGGGCTTTGTATAGAGAAAAAAATTCAGTTTATACATTAATACAAACATTCAATGATGGCGACGAGTTTTTAGTTGATAATTATAAATATAGGTTAGATGCTTTGTATATGCGAAAAAATAACGATCCTCATACTCAAATAAGAATATTTATAAATGCCCCAGCAATTTTTGCAGACAAGTTTGAAGTAGGTCAAGAATTTTATATGAATAGTAGTTTATCATCTCAACATACAACCGAACCAATAAGAAATTGGAGTTATATATCGTCCTCAAGTCGCAAAAAATATAACCATATTTTCACAGATACAGCAGGAACTATTAGACCTTTATTTGAAACACCAGGTGATAAAGTTAATACTACAAATGGTATGCCAGCAAATGAAGATACTTTTTTTAAATGGTCTTGGGGTATTAATTATACGCAAATCGCTTGTTTAATGGAAAGTGGAGATTTGCTTTTAAATGGTGATGTGTATGTAAATTGTCCTACAAATGCTCCTTTTGATATGAATAATGGTATATTAATTAACCGAATTG